>Ga0210409_10001236_pt1 | contig 34447 bp, 39 predicted proteins | sample IncBWH17MmetaG_FD_161649 | JGI IMG/M metagenome (GOLD analysis project Ga0210409, IMG submission 161649) | Forest soil microbial communities from Barre Woods Harvard Forest LTER site, Petersham, Massachusetts, United States - Inc-BW-H-17-M | ecosystem: Environmental > Terrestrial > Soil >... | reverse complement strand
TGAAGAAGATTTCTTTCCGTGAAGTTAAGAAACAGGAAGCGCGAAGCCGAATGGCAGCTATCCGCAAGGCGCGGCGCAGTCCCCAGGCGGCGGCAGACCAACAACGTCGCGCTTCACTAGTGGCAAATGGTGCGAAGTGGCGCATTACCAATCTCAAGCAAGTTGCCCAAGCCATCGCCAACTTGCCATAGGCGCAGGCTGACGTTCTTGCGTGCCTCGAAAACAACTCATGGCCATGGTGGGAGGCGTGGAGGGCCGCCATCGGTGAGCTGAATGGTTGGCCATAGTTTCTGCATGAACACACCTCGGAGTGGCATCGTTAAAGGATTCTTAATAGGGGCGGCGCTAGCCGCGATAGCGTTCGGGGCACTCATTGCTGCTCTGACCTCTAGGATCGGCCATCTCCCTCACGACGCTGGTCGCATCTTGTTTATCTTATTTGAGGGGCTTTTCGTCTGCTTCCTTGGTGGTGCTATCGGCGCGGGCGTTGGCGCGTTCGTCAGTAGGGGAGGTCGTCGGTAGCGTGAGAACGCGATGAGGACCCAAACTACTCAACGAAAACCCCAGGCGCCACCAGCGCCGCGCATGACGCAGCCGCAAGAGATGAAGACGACGAGTTATGTCTATGGCGTCGAGAAGTTGAACGGCTATGACGCCTGGGCCCTCTTCAAAGCTTGCGCTCTCGGCGAGGTGCCGAAGGTGAAGTCGCTCCTGGCCAAGGACCGTCGACTGGCCAACGCACAGTTCTGGTATCAGTTTCCCATCCATGTGGCCGTCTTCGCGGGAAATGCGGAAATCGTTGCGCTCCTGCTGGATCACGGCGCCGACCCGGGGCAATCGATCTATACGTACAATTCCTGGGATAAGTTACTTCATTGCGCCAGAGAGCGCCGGTATCACCAAATTGAATCCCTGCTTCAGCGGGCGATGCACAAGAGGTTCAACTACACGCCCGATTTCGATGTCCTGAAGGAATCGATCATCGCCAGGGATGCGCGCAAGAGCGTGGCGGTCTTGCGGCGGCATCCGGACCTGACGCGGGCGAGCGATGCCCTTGGCAATAACGCTCTTCATTGGAGCGTCATCACCCGTCAATTGAGTTTGATCGAGCGCTTTGTCGAACTTGGAACACCGATCGACGCCGAGCGCGCCGACGGACAAACTCCGGTGCTCCTGGTTGTGAACGGCGCCACGGATTATTGGTATCGTGCCACGCGCGGAAGGTCCCATCCTTCGCTCCGGAATACCTCCGTGCTCGTCGGGAGTCTGCTCGCGCTGGGAGCGAAATACACCATCTCCGTGGCGGCGGCTGTTGGGGATCAGGAGCGCGTCGACGAGCTTCTCCGAAAGGATATTGGCCTGGCCAGCCGCCTCGACTCGGCCCGCATCAGCCCACTGACTCACGCGGCAGGGGAAGGCCATCTGCACATTGTCCGTCTGTTGCTGGAACACGGTGCCGATCCGGATATGCCCGAAAACGGAGCTCCTAACGGTCTGGCGCTGTACGAGGCTTGTCGTGCGAATCACCTGGAGGTCGCTCAGTTGCTGCTCGAGCACGGCGCCAATCCAAACGCCGGCCTGGATTCGGCTGAGTGCTGCCTCACGATTTGCAAGGTTTACCACGGCGACCAGGCGAAGCCTCTGCAACAACTCTTGCGCCGGTACGGGGCCTACGCCCCATTCTACGCGATGAATGCCCGCGAGATGAAGCAGGCCATTCGCGATGGTCATAAGGTGATTCCCCGTGAGGAGTTTCTCGGTTACATTATCGGCAAGCGCGACGTGGGGCTCCTCGGTCTCTACTTTGATTCGCCTCCTGCCGTCCCGGTGCAATACGCCAAGCCCATTCAGTTCTTCGAGTTGCTCGATCTCTACCTTGATTCGGCTCCCGGCGTCCTTGCGCGCCTGGGTTTCGGGGGAGGCACCTACCCCAGATCGCCTGAATTGGTCAAGCGACTGCTCGGTCGCGGACTGGATCCGAACAGTTCGGACTGGCTCGGCAAAACGTTTTTGCACGCCTGCGCTGAGAACGGCGATCGGTCCGTGGCGGCACTTTTTCTGGGAGCCGGCGCCGACATCGACGCCCGGGAAGTCGAATTCCAGGGGACGCCCTTGGCCGCCGCCGTTCGCTCCTGCTGTGCAGCGGAGGACCCCAAGCAAGCGCAGTGCGGGCGACGGATGGTCGAGTTCCTGCTCAAGCGCGGAGCGAAGGCCAACTTGCCCGGTGACAAACCGTGGGCCACGCCGCTGGCGTGGGCGATCCGGCATGGGCGCGGTGACATTGTGGAACTCTTAAAGCAACACGGCGCGACGTGAGGGAAGCGTAATCAGCGCCGAACCGGCTGTTGCGGCCGACAGGGCCGGCATTTAAGGCATGTAGTCTTCCTTGTCGGCCCGCAGCAGACTTGGTCGGCAGTCGAGACAACCGCTGTCGTCCGACCGTCTAACTGGTCCCTCAATTACCTTGGGAACAACGCCATCAATTATCGTGCACACGCTCAATTGAGTGATTTGGCTGAAGATGCGAAGATTCCGCTCTTTGGCCTCCGATGGCAGAAACACGTGGGGCTTGGCGTCGCGCTGGCTTGGGACGCCAGGGTGTCCAGACTTGAATCGTCTCACAACGAATGGCGGGCGGATGTTATATAAAACACATCCCTGCATTGCGGTAGAGTGCCGCCTGAGCTTGGGCCGTGGTTTTAGTAAGCAGCACCAGGAAAAAACTTCAAACGCCGCTGGGCGCCGTTCGTCAAGATGGACGAGACGGTGCGAAAGTCGACGCGCTCTTTGACTAGATTTTAGGTGTGGAGTTTCCGCTCTCTGTGCCGCGACCCGATCGGGAGCCGTCAAACTTCGCAAGAACTGTCAAGCGCGGTTTTAGGTGGCGAAATAAGCTTTTCGTCAAAACGTGGACTCATTCCCACGAAATCTACGAAAGGCAAAATATGAAATCGCTAAAGAAAGCAATTGGATTCGGATTCGTAACCTGGCTCGTGCCATTCGTCGTCTCGGTGAGCATCTTCCCGCTGAAGAAAGCTGGCGACCCGTTGTTTGAGACGATTATGGGGCTGGTCGTGGTGTTCTGCGGTGTATTCTTCGCGCATCTGTACTTCAGGAGCATCAACCGTGGCTTCCTGAAAGAGGGCATTCTGGCTGGAACGATCTGGATGCTTATTAGCCTTGGCCTGGACTTGTTCATGTTTTCCACGGGACCGATGAAGATGCCGATGGGCACATACATGAAGGACATCGGCCTTGGATATTTCACCTTCCTGATAATCAGCGTCGGCGCCGGGTGGCTCTTGCATTGCCAGGCAACACCCGGGTCTGAGAAAATGTCGTCGAAATCGAACTTAAGCCCACAGCTCTCGACAAACGATGAAGCCGTCCACTCTGGATGATTACAAACGGCGAATCTTGAGAGTTCTTGTGCATCTGCACCAGCGCATCGACGACGAGGTATCGCTAGAAGAGTTGGCCGGGGTGGCCTGCTTCTCTTGCTACCACTTCCATCACATCTTTTCGGGCATGATGGGTGAATCGTTGAAGGAACACGTTCGGCGCTTGCGGCTGGAGCGGGCGGCGATTCAACTCAAGCTCAGCCGGCGGTCCGTGACGCAAATCGCTTTGGACGCCGGCTACCAGGCACATGAGGCATTTACCCGCGCGTTCAAGGCGACGTACGGCCTTTCGCCGCTCCAGTTTCGTGTGAAGAGAAGTCCCATCGCCGCCGTGGCCGCTCCGTCCGGTGTACATTACCGCGAAGGCAAACCGTTGAAGAACTTCAAAACCAAGCGTTGCAGAATCCAGAATATGAATGTGAAAATCATCAGCATCCAACCGAAGCGCGTGGCGTTCATGCGCCACGTCGGCCCCTACAATCAAGTCGCCTCCACGTGGGACAAGCTTCTTCCCGCGCTCGGCAAAGAGGGCTTGCTCGGCGGCGATTCGGAATTCATTGGAGTTTGTCACGATGACCCCGAGGTGACGCCTGCGGAAAAAATCCGCTACGACGCGTGCGTGACGGTGGACGAAAAATTCGTTCCCTGCGGCGAAATCGGCGTGCAGACGATCTCCGGCGGCGAGTACGCGGTGGCAACTCATTTCGGACCGTATGCCAGGATGGGAGAAACCTACGCGAAGTTGCTCGGCCAATGGCTGCCGCGGAGTGGACGCGAATTGCGCTCCGGGCCCTGCTTCGAAGTTTACTTGAACGATCCGAACAGCACTGAACCCTCAGATTTGCTCGCAGACCTTTGCGCCCCGCTGCAGCCACGCGCGAGGCTCGCACAACTGCGAGTTTGATGATGAAGACCAAAGCAAAGATTGACCTCTACAAGTTACACAAAGACGACTACGTCACGCCCAGGAAACCTGTCCTGTTGACGATCAAAGAGGCCACTTATCTTTCCATCAGCGGGCAGGGAGAACCAGGCGGCGCAGTTTTCACTGAAAAGATCGGCGCGCTCTATGGGGTGGCGTTTACCATTAAGATGACGCGCAAGTTCGCGGGCGAGCAGGACTATGCGGTCTGCAAGCTGGAGGGACAATGGTGGGCAGATGGCCAGGAGGACTTTTCCAGCATTCCAAAAGAGGAGTGGCGCTGGAAACTTCTCATTCGTACGCCGGATTTCGTGAAGGCGAACGAACTCAACAAAGCTGTGGCGGCGCTGCTCAAACGCGGCAAGAGTTCCAGCGTTCGCGAAGTCAGGCTGGAATCATTTGTCGAGGGATTCTGTGTGCAAATGCTCCATGTTGGCCCGTACGAACGAGAGCATGAGACGATTGCCTTGATGAAGGCTCGCGCGGAGAAGAACAGCTCGAAATTGCATGGCCGGCATCATGAAATCTACCTCTCCGATCCTCGACGTGTTCCTCCAGAACGGCTGAAGACGATTCTGCGGCATCCAGTGACACAACGCTGAAGCGCGACTTGTCCTGCACAGCTACCGCTACACTTAGGCGGAACGTCCAAAGCCGCGGGGATGCAAGAGGCTTTGGGGGTTCAACCGCAAGCCTATGCATCGCGCCTGCGCGAAACAATCATTACAACTGAACAAAAAGGTTCCGCAACCCAGCGGCCTCGGTCGCCGGGCTGTTGCCAAACAGACGCTTGAATTCACGGCTGAATTGGGACGCGCTTTCATAACCGACTTTCAGCGCGGCTCCACTGGCATTGAGGCCTTCATTGACCATCAGCATCCGCGCTTTGTGCAGCCGAATGTTTTTCAAATATTGCAAGGGTGGTGATGAGGTAATCGCCTTGAAGCGCGTATGAAAGGCGGCGATGCTCATGCCCGCGTCGCGTGCCAGCGTGGCGATGTCATAGTCGCGGGCATAGTCGGTATGAAGGCGATTTAGCACGCGGCTGATCTGGCCGAAATGGCTATCGGGTGCGGCAAGCGCGCGGAGATTGCGCCCCAGTTTTCCGCGCAGCACGTGATAAGTGATTTCGCGAACAATTTGCGGGCCGAGAATACGTGCGTCGTCCGGGGAGCGCAAACTTTCCAGCAGGCGAATGGTAGCGCCGACCAAGGTGTCATCCAATGCCGTGGTCTCCATAATTTGCGGCCGCGAGCCGTTTAGCGCCCGCAATTGTTCCATTTGCATCAGCAGTTCAGTGACCGCAGCCGCAGTCACGCCGATTTTAACTGCCAGCATGGGTTTTGCCGGACTGCCTTCGGTTTCACACTCGAACGGCACCGGCACTGACACTACGAGATAATGATTGGCGTCATAAACAATTGTTCTTGTTCCCAGATAGCCAGTCTTGCGGCCTTGTGCGACGATGAAGATTCCCGGCTCGTAAGCGATGGGCGTGCGAGGAATGTGGCGCGTGGTGTGCATGAACTTCACTGCCGGCAAGAGTGAAGGGCTGGTGCCTTCGCCCTGCACCAACTCGGCCAAGAGCGAAACGAGCCGCGATTCGGACGGTCTCGACTTCATAGCGCTATAATAATAGGCAATGAATAGTCCTTCAATTGAAACTATTGCGCTACTGTAAATAGAATTAGGCAATCATTTGAGAGTTCCGTGTATTGAAGAAATTGCTGGGATAAACTAAGAATAATCGTGTGAATTGAACGCAAAAGCATTCGCTGAAAAAGCGGTTAACCAATAACACGAAAGGACTATATGGAACCGACCAATAAAATTGCCCTGATCACCGGAGGCAGCCGCGGCTTGGGACGCAATACAGCTATCAATCTTGCCCGCAATGGCACCGATATTATTCTTACCTATCACGCAAACCAAAAAGAAGGGGATTCGGCGGTGGCCGAGATCGTCGCGCTTGGCCGAAGGGCTGTTGGCATCCAACTCGACACCGGCAACGTCGGTGCATTCGACGGTTTCGTGGACAGCGTGCGGCAGGCGCTCGGCGGTCTTGGGACCGAGCGTTTCGACTATCTCGTAAACAATGCGGGCATCGCGCACCACAACAGCATCGCGAAAACCACGGAAGCAGAGTTGGACGCGCTCTACAATGTTCACTTCAAGGGCGTGTTCTTCCTGACGCAGAAGCTTCTGCCGCTCATCAATGACGGCGGACGGATCATCAATGTGTCGTCCGGTCTCACCCGCATCATCATGCCTGGCAGCGCTCCTTATGGTTCGATGAAGGGGGCCATCGAAGTGCTGACCAAATATATGGCCAAGGAATTGGGGCCGCGCAGGATCACTGTCAATGTCGTCGCTCCGGGCGCTATCGCCACCGATTTCAGCGGCGGCATGGTGCGGGACAATCCCGAACTGAACAAGCGTGTCGCCGACATGACTGCGCTCGGGCGTGCCGGCCTCCCCGAGGACATCGGGCCGATGATCGCTTCGCTGCTGTCCGAGGACAATCGCTGGGTCAATGCCCAGCGTATCGAGGTTTCGGGCGGGATGTCCATCTAAGCGGGATCAGACGAAGTGCTTCCAAATTCAACAGAAAGTGCAGCTCGACGCAGAAAGGCGGGTGAGTCCATGGCTCAACCGCTTTTGTGGGTTGGTGACTTGCGCCGGCCCGAAGCTCCGCGCCATGGCAACGCGATCGCGAATTTCAACTTCTGGTAAATGCTTCCACTTCCGGCAACAACTTCACATCCGCCACAAATCTTGCGAGCAATGTTGAAACATTGTCTTTTCGCCAGATAAGAGCAAAGGCAACGGCAAATTCAAATTGGTTACCGGCACCAAACCACGCTTTCGGGACATCGCCAGCATGTCGCTCCACTGACGAACGCCACGCCCAACCTGCAGGAGACAAGGCTCAGAATCGTCGCTTCATTCACCGCCTCTTGAACGATGTGCGGCGTTTTCAGGCCAACGCGAAAACATTCATGCGTCAGGCGGTCGTAGTAGGCCGCGCTTTCCCTCCTCGGAAACCAAATAAAAGCGGCGTCGCTCAGATCCTGTAGCCGGAGCTTCTTCAATTTCGCCAAGGGATGGCCTTTGGGGACTGCCAGCAACAGGTTAAGCGAGGCGACCGGGAGTTGCGCCAGTTCGCGATTGGTGTTTGCGATGGTAAAGACAAAGCCCGCGTCCAGCCATCGAAGACGGCGTCGGCATCCGCGCGCGGCTTGGACGGGCTGTGGGCTGCTTACCAGTGGCTCGACCGCGCGCCCAAGGGACGCAACGAGACCGATCTCTGGTTTCGTCGCCACGACGAATACGGCAAAGTCGCGTCAAAAGACTGTTGCGCTTGAACATTCGGCCGGTATATGGCGGACCCACTGAAAACTAAAAACCAAGCCGGCTGCGATGAAAGCACGTTGCCGGCTGGATTTATCGCGGTTTGTGTCATCGCGTTCGTTGTCGGCGTTTCGGCAACAGTTTATTTCTGTCGCTCCATGTGCTGCGAAATGGAAATGCCCGGCGTCTGGACGATGTCCCTGATGTGGATGCGCATGCCCGGCCAGACCTGGGCCGCGTCGGCCTAAGCTTCCTGTTCGTGTGGCTGGCCATGATGATGGCAATGATGCTACCGTCGCCGCTATGAAGAGGCGGTGAAGGCTTTCGAGCCGTACGATCACATCAAAGAGGAGAATCCCGAAGCCAGGGCGGCGGGAAGGCCCTGATTGCAGAAGGCGTTGCTTCGGAACCAAAGCGCCGAACGTTTGTGTTTATAAACAACAGGCTGGAGGGCAATGCGATTTCCATGACCGGCGCAATAGTTACACAATGCCTAACGCAGCTTCTCTTGCCACAGATTGCGCTAGGAAACTTGCTGACAAGCACTTGGAACTTTTAAGAAACTCCGGTTGATATAGATTGACAGTAGAGGTGGTAGGAGTATGACTGGCATTGATGGAAAGCGAATGGTCATCCTCCGGAAACACGTCGTTTACCTATCTTCCCCAACGGCAAGATCACCAGATCTCTTTACTCACTTGTTCGGCAGTGGGGGCGCGGCGACGATGACGCCGGAAGCTATGCTCGACTGGCTTGATGCTCTACTCAAATCGGGGGCGGACATCAACGGAAGCGACAAGAACGGAGTTACCGCGCTGCACCATGCGGTGCGGTTTCGGAGTCCAATTGCGGTGAAGACTCTGCTTGAACACGGTGCCAACGTCAATCAGGTTTGCCGAAGGTCGGGTTCGACGCCGCTGCATCGCGCGGTTACGTCCACCGGGGCACCTCACACTGCGGGCAAGCAGACCGAGGCGCGTGAGATTGTGACTTTGCTGCTCGCGGCCGGAGCTGATCCGTCGATTCAGAACAAGCGCGGAAAGAAGCCGGTTGATTACGTTAACGACACCGCAATGATGGCGCTGTTCGCCGACGATCGGAAGACACGCCGAAACCGCTCCAGGCGACGCCGGGTTTAGCGGCCCGGCGCGCCTGAGCTTGCATGCTGAACAAAATGAGATGATGCCGCGTCCTTTGACCAAAATAGGAGTGTTCGTTGCGGCGGTGGGCTTTTGGAGCGGATGCGCCAGCCCGACAAAGGAATTGACGCCGTCGAGTTCGGCGCGCGCAGCCGAAACCCCAATCATGAACGAGTTGGTTCATCTCTGCGTCGGCGACACGGTCCTGATTTCGGTGGAGATGGAGATGGACCTTGGGTGGCCCGCAACTATCTCTCGGCCGATAGCTAGCGATGGGACCATAGTCCTGTGGGGTGGGCAACAAGTCGGGGTTGCCGGCCTCACACTAAATGAGGCGGCGTCCGAAGTTAGGCTTGCGCTGATTACGAATTACTATGGAATTGTTTTCCGCAAGGTGAACGTGCGCAAAGTCCAACCTCGCCCAGAAAGCCAGAATTTTGTCTTAACTTTTCCAAATCTGCTTAAGCCCGGAGAGCAGGTCGTCGCTTTTCAGTTTGAGGTTAGGAACTGCGACATCGTGGCCGTCAATAAAGTTCCCTATGACTGGCTAGTCGATACGCTTTCGGAAGCGGCGGACGCCAATATGAGTGGCTTTCCAAACCACGGCGCGAGTGCCTTTCAAGACATGGCTCCCCTACAAAGGTTCGTAACTATCCACAAGAATATGCCGCAGCATTTTGATATCACAGGATATATTGTTGTGACCAAGAATTTCACTCAGGAGTGGACCAACCACCTCACAAAGTCAGATTTTATTCTTGAAGCGGCGGCACCTAACGAGCACCTACAGCTGCCTGAGGTGCACCGTTCGGCAGTGCAGCCAAGGCTCCATCCTTTTTGACAATGCAGAGTATGCACGCATTAGCGAGACGATCTGTTGGGTGGATCGCAACGGTTTCCGCATGCACGCTGTCGGCCTTTGGATATGAACCACCTCCATTGCACTTGTCCGCGACCACGTTTCCAACGTGGCGCGACTCTGCTCACCTGTTGGTAGTTACGAACTACTCATCAAGCGGCGTGGAAATTACACTCTTAGTTGAGAAGCCGGTAGCACAGGGTGTTTACTGGACTCTTCACTTGGACCTTTACGACGGAACGAATATGGTTGCGCAGCTCGCAATCGGGGATGAGCTTCTGGGTGCTGAGGTTCTAGAGCTCACCGGGGCGAAGCTGATGGGGGTTAAGGTCGTTCAGAGATTTAGCTTCTCTCTCTCTTCCAACAGCTTGACCCAAAGCACACTGACTTTCTCGCAAAGCAAACGATTGCCACGGCCCTGGGAGTTCGGCCTCATTCAACCTGCGATTGTGCCGTTGCGCGACGTGGTCAATAGCGCGACGGGGGGATTTCGCAAAGGCGGACCTCTTTTCCACCGCAACAACTGATGATATGGCAGGGCCGAACAAAATCACTGGAGCGAATGCCGGGCTAGCCACATCGGTTGACGATGTGGACGCTTCCTGCCGCCCGCATCGCTCAGTTCTCCTGTTCGGATTTCCCATGAAGCATCGCCAACTCCTGGTTGTGAGTGTGCTGCTCGCGGGTCCAGACCGTTAGCCGGATTCGCCGTGCGCATCGCTTTTGTCATTTCAGTTTTGCTCGCGGCGTTGTTTGAAAATAAATAAAACAATCCGAACGTCTATCGTTGCTGGATTTATTATCGCGGCGATTATTGGTTCACAGTTTGTCTTGCATTCTTCTAATGTAGTTTCACTCCTTGCGCTTCCATTCTCATGGATTTGTGTTTCAATTCTTGGGCCGGGACCAGCTTTCATCATTCCCAGCTTAACCGCTGCAGGACAAGCCTTGGCTTACGGATTCTTTTTGGGCGGAGCCTGGGTTGATGAATGTTTTCGTAAAAAGCTGATCGTTCTTGCCGCAGTTCATATTGTTGCAATTATTTTGATAGCAGCGTTGGTCGTCATTCGGTCATTATTGTGACCGATGTCGGAACCGCAAGTCCTGGAGGTCGGCTAAACCCGGCCGGCAGTGGACTGCTCGATGAGCGCGAGATTACAATCCGGAAGTCACTGGCTCGCAGCCAGTAAGGGCGAACGTTGGGCCACACGAGTTATGCGTGCGCTTTTTACAATTGTTGCACTGAGCGCCGTTTTTGTTGGCTGTGACTCCAAGCAAACTTGGCCGCTGTCTGAGTCGGCTGCCAAAAAGATTCAATCTGAATATGACGCAGCCTTGGCGGAGGCGACAAATGCGATTCCCTATGCAAGAGACTTTGCACGGCTTTTTCCAGGAGCTGCGAGCTATCTCAGCTACTACACCGGCCTTGCGTGGTCTTCGAGTTTGGTCATGGAAAACCTGCTGTTTGATCGATACCAGCTAATCATTAAAATCCCCGTAGCCTTCGATACAAGCCGGCGGAAAGTAAGCGCCTTCGGTGAACCCGAATTCCTACTGCTTGAATTCTCACAGGTGACGATAGAACGCAAGGTTGGGCGCGATCCTGACGGAAACCCTGTCACCGTTGAAAATCTACGCCCCGGGAAAAGTGGAGATCGCTCCCTAAGATTTGGAGCCGATGAGTGGAAGCGGGTAGTCGAGGCGCAAGGCGATTTTTCGGTTATCGGATTTACGCTTATCACAAACAGTCCTGCGCCTGGATTTGAATACCTGCGGAAGAATTGGGAGATGCGGTTGAAGAAACAAGCATGGGATGTTGGCCCAATCGGGTCGCCCGGAGGGTTGCCCCTCCGGGCTCCCACACCACCGTACATGCGGGTCCGCGTACGGCGGTTCCTGGCAGTCCTTAACGGACGCAGCAGCCACTCTTTCTCTGCCATGGCGATCGCTGCCCAGATGCTAGGCCGGTCGGCTTCATCGCTCCGGGTCAAGACCACCGATGGTCGTGTTCTGCCTGCCAAGTTCAGCCCTTCCCGAGTTGTGAGTCCGTCCGGGTTTGCCGGCTCGTTGCTCTCGGTACTACGGCCTCTGCTGACTCCTGCTCCCGCGCGGCAGCCATTCCTGGCCACCGCCCCCACCGTTGCCGATAGGCTCGGGCTGCAGGTCTCCCTGAGTAAGAACGTGAACTTTTGCTGCACAACCGGACCATTTATCTCCGGAGCTGAACACCGGGCTGCGCTGTGTTGTGCCAGCTCACCCGCTCCGTCAACCTTGTATGGTCTTTCTGTTCGTCGGCTCATCAGCTTTGACCTACGGCTTCCTTCCCACGGGACCTCGCGGGCCGCAGTTGCCTCGGTCTAGTGTTTGCTCTCGGGTGCGCACTGCACCCCATGCGAACGAATCGCAACGGTGCTTCACAGTAACCCACCCGTTTCATCCATGGCGCGGTCAGCACTTTGAGTTGATTGATTGCCAGCGGCGTTGGGGTCAGTGGCGGGTGTATTATTTTTCCAAAGACGGCCAAATGGCCTATATGCCTGCTGCGTGGACGGACTTGGGCCCCAAGGATCCTTTTGTCGAACAGTCCCAAGGCCAGGCTGTGGCTCGGGTAGAGGATCTGCTGGAGCTCGTCAAAATAGCCAGCCGTGAGTGTAAATGAAATTACGCCGTATATGTAAGATGAATTACGCCGTGAGATGCCGATTCAAGACCGTTTCTTCGGCCTACATTCTCTATTTAATGCCTGTAATAATGGTATTAATTACGGCATATGAACCTTGACAACTCGGCATTGCGTGCGAATATGCGGCATATTTATACTTACACTTATGCCGCGTGATCCCGAAACCAAACGCAAAGCCCTGCAGACGACCGGCACCTTTAATCCCCGTGCCGCGCAGGTGCGACATCCACTGTTTCAGCAGTCCTCCTTTTTTGATCCGGAGGATTTGCTTCAACTCAAATACGAAACTCTACGGGCCTTGGAGATCGAACACTGCCAGATCGCCAAGGCCGCCAGAGACTTTGGTCTGTCGCGTCCCACGATCTACGAAGCGCAAACCCAGTTTCAGCAACAGGGCCTTGAAGGGCTCCTGCCACATAAGCGCGGCCCCAAGGCAGCCCACAAATTGACGGAGGAAGTCCTCCAATATTTTCAGGAGCAATTGGCTGCGCAGTCCGAACTCAAAGCCGAGGAACTGGCCCGGCGTGTGCGGCAGCGCTACGGAGTGAAATTGCACCCGCGGACGATCCAGAAAGCCTTGAACGCCAAGGCAAAAAGGGGGCGCCTGACATGAAGACACTCTTACCGGTTTCACCCGTCCTGTGGAGCCAGCGCTATGAAGCGCTGCGGCGACACGTGGTCGAGCAGCCTCAGGTTCTGATCTGTGCTCCGTTGGGGTTGATCGTCGTGTTCACCCGGGGCTTGGCGGGCTGGATGCAAAGCTGGTGGGAAGCGCCTCCTGAGCCCTGCAGCCCGATGGTACTGCCACAGCCACCTCGATGTCCGTCCACGCCGCAGTGGCAACAACAACTGACGGGCTTGCTGGCTCACATGACCGCTCAACACCTCTAAGCCGTAAAACCGAAACACAACTCATCTGTATGAACGCTGAATCGAAGGTAACTACCGAGCACCTGAAACGCTGGGCCTATCTTTACATCCGCCAATCGACGTTGCGCCAGGTGTTAGAGAACACCGAGAGCACCAAACGCCAATACGCTCTTCGCCAGCGGGCGCTGGCCCTGGGATGGCCAGAGGAACGCATCATCGTTATCGACCACGACCAGGCCCAATCAGCCGACTCGGCGGCTGACCGCGAAGGCTTCAGCGTCTGGTGAGTGAAGTGGGGTTGGGCAAGGCTGGAATCGTTATGGGACTGGAGGTGTCCCGGTTAGCGCGCAACTGTGCGGACTGGCATCGGCTCCTTGAGATATGCGCCTTAACTCATACGTTGATCTTGGACGAGGACGGTCTCTACGACCCTGGTCATTTTAATGATCGTCTTCTGCTGGGACTCAAAGGCACAATGAGCGAGGCGGAACTTCACGTACTCAAAGCACGACTGGTGGGCGGAGTGCTCAGCAAAGCTCAGCGGGCCGAACTGAAACTGCCGCTGCCGGTCGGGCTGGTTTACGATAGCGCTCAGCGGGTCGTGTTGGATCCTGACCAACAAGTCCAACAAGCACTGCGGTTGTTCTTTGCGACCTTTGAACGCACTGGTTCGGCTTGGGCCACCGTACAGGCGTTTCGGCGTGAAGGGTGGAAGTTCCCCAAACGAGGCCAGGCCGGGTCGGGGAATATTGTTTGGCTGGAAATGACGCATACCATCGCGCTGGAGACGTTGCACAATCCTCGTTACGCGGGGGCCTTCTGTTTTGGGCGCACCCGCACCTGGAAAGATGCCGCCGGCAAGTGGCACTGCCAGCCACTGCCCCGGGAACAATGGCGCTTTCTCAAACAGGACGCTCATCCGGGCTATCTCACCTGGGATCAGTTCTTGGCTAATGAAGCGCGGTTGCTGCAGAACTGCCAAGCGCATGGGGCTCAGGAACCCAAGGCCGGTCCCCCGCGCGAAGGGCCAGCCTTGCTGCAAGGGTTAGCGCTTTGCGGCAAGTGCGGTCGAGCGATGACCATCCGTTACCATCACCACCGCGGCGGGCGGTTAGTCCCGGAATATGTTTGCGCCAAAAGGTGTGTGGAGCAAGCCGAGGCCAGATGTCAATCCATCCCCGGAGCAAACATTGATGAGACAGTCGGCAAACTGCTGGTCCAGAGCGTTACGCCGCTGGCCCTGGAAGTAGCCCTAAAGGTGCAGAGCGAAATTGAGACCCGAGTGGCGGAAGCCGATCGGCTGCGACAACAACAGGTGCAGCGCGCGCAGTATGAAGCCGACCAGGCTCGACTGCGCTATATGCGAGTCGATCCCAATAATCGCCTGGTCGCCGACACCTTGGAAGTGCAGTGGAACGAGAAACTGCGTTTGCTGGCGCAAGCCAAAGAGGAATACGAAAAGCATCACCGGCTCGACTCGACTCAGATCACCGACGAACAGAAGGCCAAGATCCGCGCGTTGGCTTCCGACTTTCCCAAACTATGGCAGGATCCCAAAACACCCGACCGCGATCGCAAGCGCATAGCTCGTTTGCTGTTGGAGGATGTGACCCTGCGCCGCGATCAGGACATTTGTGTGCAACTTCGCTTTCGAGGCGGAGCGAATCAAGAACTCCATTTACCGTTGCCCAAAACAGCCTGGGAACTCACGAAGACCAAACCGGAAATCGTCGCTGAAGTTGATGGGCTGATGGACCACCACACCGAGGGTGAAATCGCGAAGCTCCTCAACGAGCGCGGTTGGCACTCCAGTCTCGGCGATCCATTTACCCCGCGAATGATCCACCGCCTGCGTCGTGCTTACCGATTGAAAACGCGGCGTGCCAGAATCCAAGAGCAAGGACTTTTGACGTCACGCCAGATCGCTCCAAGGATTGGCTCAACTCCTAAGCGCGTGAAATACTGGCGACAGGCGGGCCTGCTCAGGGGAGTTAAGCTTGGCGAACGCAATGAATACTTATATTATAGCCCGACCGAAGTCGAAATGGAACAGATCCAACGCAGGCCGCAGAAACGGTCTCCGAAAGCCAACAGCGTCCAATCGTCAGCATTAAGTGCAGTATGAAGCCTTCTCCTTAGGCCATCCTGACCCTTATGAGAGCCAGTCTGACCGTGCTCACCCACAGGGGACTTTCACCCCATCAGTTCACGCCCATGTCAGGCGCACACAAATCTGATGCAACGAACCTCGCGGTCACGTCTCGGTTCCATGCTGTGCGTCACTGGCGCGAGGCCGCTGATCCGGGACGTTCGACAATGAGCCGCGCACGATGAACTCGGTAAGGCCATTGCGAAAAGCGGTGCTCCTCCCAGATTGGCTGTGGCATTGTTTTTTGATTTCGGCAGTCCTCGGTTCGATTTTTACCAGTTCAGTCTGGTTCGTCGTTGGTTTAGTGATTCTCATCGTAGCTCAGGGTTTCTATCTTTTTGGCATTGCTCGTTGCCCGATTTGTTCTGGTAGGTTTGCGCCTCATCGTGGGCATTTTCTGAACTCGTTTACGGAGATGTATCGCCTACATCTCGAGTGCAAGCAGTGTCATACGATCTGGGACACCGGACGCATTCGTGATGACAGTTCGCCCAGCGGATAATCCGAAGAGAAAGTCGACCATGCGCTGCACCGATCCGCCGCCACGCGACTCAGATTCGCTCCAGGTGGGTTTTCGGATGCTGGATTCGCCGCCTGCACCCGCTCCCGGCGGCGGTCGGTGAGCTAATTGTGAGACTGTGTTGGCCTATGCGAATTGTATTTTTCGATTTTTACCGCAAGGCGCGGGCTTTCACGCTAATCGAATTACTCGTGTCGACTTCCATCATCGGTATTCTCGCGGTTCTGCTCTTGACGGCGTTCAGCAGCGTTAACTTGAAGGCGCAGCGAACCCATTGCCTGAGCAACGTGAAGCAATTGGCCCTCGGCAGTTTCATGTATGCCAGCGAGAAGAGTCGCCACGCAGGCGTTGAAACTTCCGCGTTCCCCGGCGGGAACTGGATGGGAACTTTGAACGGATACGCGTCCGCGAAGGGTATTTTGGTCTGTCCTTCCGCGCCTTTGCACGTGCCGCCGCCCGCCGCCGGAAATGAGCAAGGTTATGCCGATCGCGCATGGGTGCGGTGGACTTCAGACCGGAAGACGATGTTCAGCGGAAGCTACGGATACAACGGCTATCTTTATTCTGACCTTAGACTTTCCGAGCCCGGCGATCCCAAGCAGCAGCAAGTTTTCACCAGAGAGTCGGCCCTACAGAAGCCGGCGTTGACTCCGGTGTTTTTCGACGAGAACTGGGTGGATATGTGGCCCGAAGAAACCGACACGCCTTACAACAACCTCTACACTGGTCAGCCATTCAGCGTATCGCCGAACCAAATGGGACGTTGCACGATTGCGCGACACGGCCGCCGCAGTGCATCCAGTGCTCCGCGTCATTTTTCCACGAATGACAAAATGCCCGGCGCGATCAACATGGGACTGGCGGACGGCCATACCGAACTGGTGCAACTCGAAGATCTTTGGAAATATTATTGGCATCTGGATTGGCAGCCGCCGATCCACAGGCCGGAATAGCTGTGCAAAAATATCGAGAGAAAAATGCTTCAAGAATTGAGAAACGTCGGTGGCCTAACAAAGCACGTGCACCCGAACCCCGCGATGGGGTCGCTGTGGCGTGGCGAACGCCACGGGCCGGGGTTAGTGATCTGCGACGTTCGGCAATACCATGAGTGCCGATAAATTCATTGCGGAGGCACGAGCGAGAATCATCTGGGGCGAAGCGGCTTCGAGTGTTCGTGAATTCATGATCTCGAACGGCATTTCCACCTTGGTGGCAGATGCCAGACTGAGGGAGTTTGAGGTTGAGAGAAGACAAGAGCTAAGAAAAATTGGCTTACGAAATGTCCTGGTGGGCATTGTCCTGGCGGGCGCAGCAGGAATTACGTTCTACATCGCACTGCCTCTTGGCTCTGGCTTTACCTCCGGTTGGACCAGAGCACTGGCCTTGGTCTTGTTGGCTGGAGTGTATGGCTTATGGAAGCTCGTGAAGGGAGTCGTTTACCTGGTTCGTCCTCAATCTGAACACAGGTCCATACCTGACATTGAGCAGTCAAGCCTCATAGAATGAAAGCCGAACCAACGGATGCACCGAGCCCGGCGATGACGCACGGGTTCGATTTTGGAGATCGCTGGCGCCGGGTCGGTAATCCTTTTCGTTAGGCACCATGGATCGATTACAGAACAAGAAAATGTCTTTGGGCGAGCGGATTTACCGAGTGACTGCGGCGGCTATCCTAATTGCTACGGCGGTGCGTGCGGTAGGTGTGCGCGATTGGTTTTGGCGTGGGGATCTTACTGCCCCGCGCGGTGTGCACCTGACGGGTTGGCCGAAACACCTGCTGGTATTGGCGATGTGCTGTGCGGTCGCGTCACTATTGTCACCGCTGGTGGGGGATTACCGAGCTGGTGCCCTCCAGAAGGTGTGCCGGTTATTTTCACGGCTGTGCGCGGTCGCCGGGTGGACATTGTTTGCTGCTTCATTAGTCCTCTATGCCTATCAGTACTCGAGGCAATGACCCTAACGCCTATTAAGCCCGAAGTGTCAAAAGCAAAAAGTCTTCCGAGGCGAAAGATCTTGATTTCGCCTGTTCGTTCCTCAAAACGCGCTTCACTCGACGCCGGGGTTGCGCCGTGTTTGCATATCCCGCATCTTTGGCTCGGCGCGAGTGAGCGCGGCTGTTGGGCCGCTTGCCGGCATTTAGCATGATCGCGAGTGCGGCAAAGTTTCTTGATTGGCTGGTCATTCAGAGTTTGCCCCAGCGCCTCTTCCCGCCCATCAGCGGACTCGAGCAGGCAGTACAATTCCTCCACGGGCCGGACTTCATCGCTGCCCAGAGCGAACCAGCGCGAGTCGAATTCGATTCTCATCCACCGGGACTGCACTTCCGCTTTCCCACGCCACGACCTTGCAGCTTGGCAGAAAACAACGTCGTTTATGGGCGGCTGTACCGGCACAGAGGGTCGTGGCAGGAGCGGCCAACGCTCGTACTGCTCCATGGCGGTAGCGACCTCCCCAGCTATTAGTTGCGCTTTCCTTTAATCGCCCGCCGCTGCCATCACACGGGATTTAACGTCGTCACGTTGGAGCTGCCTACCACTTTCACCGTCGCCCGCCTCGGTTTGAAGGACTCCATAGCCTCGATTGCTTGCAGTTGGCAGAAACGTTTGCGCAGGCAATCGCCGAGATTCGCGCTTTGACGGGGTGGCTATTGGGAGGAGGCTGCGCGGCGGTGGCGCTTTGGAGAGTCGCTCTTTCTCCGCAGTCAAATGCACGCCTTGCACGGTCAGGTCATCAACATTTCGCTGCAACAGTCGGTTTTGCTCTCGGGCGCGATTGAGCGCTTGGCGCTGGAAGGCGAGGATAAACGCCATCCCGATGAGGAGAGAACCCGCCAAGCAGACGCCTGCCCACTTCGATATGTTTTTCATTTTTCGCTTTCTTTCAATTCGGCCTGTTCCTTTGGTTCCCTCGATACTCATAACAAGGGTGACCCAAAATTGTCACGGTATTGCAAAATCTCAGGTTGCTCCTTCCGTAGCCTCACCGCGCACCCTCACTTCACGGCAAGTCTGATAGGCGTGACCTTCACCGGAGAGGCTGGCCCAGAGGCGTCAGCGAAACGTGCAGCCAGCATTAGGAAGTCGGAGCGAAAACGATTGACGAGGTTGGCGGGGAATTACAAGCATTGCCCTGTGAGCGGCGAACATGGGGATTTGCGCTTTTCTGGGAATAGACCACCTTCCCGGCCATGCTGGCGCAAGACTTTCGCCGCGTCGGTTGTTATCCTTCTTGCCGGGTTGGTTTGGCTTTCGATAGGCCAGGTTCCCCGTGAGCCAGTTTACCTGGGCAAACCGTTGACTCTGTGGCTCCGAAACTACGCCTCGTCTTCGTCCTCTGGACGTGGTTCACGCGAATGGAGCCAAGCCGATGATGCGGTGCGTCATATCGGAACGAATTGCATTCCCATGCTCTTACACATACTTCGCGAGAAAGATTCTAAAGTCAAACTTCGCCTGGTCGCGTTGGTAGAGAAACAACAGCTCATAAAAATCCATTTCGTTCCCGCCGCGGAACGGAATGGCGAGGCATCCAAAGCATTCCTGGCTTTGGGCGACAGGGCTAAAGGGGCGGTGCCCGCGTTGGTGAAGATGTATAATGAGAATACTTCCGCCGACTCCCAGGCCGCAATTGAGGATAGCTTCGCTTGGATCGGTCCGGCCTCGAAGCCCGCAATCCCACTGCTTTTGAGAGCCGCAACCAATTCAAACCCCAGGGTGCGGGCGAACGCTTTATGGGCGTTAGGTGAAATCCATGCCGAACCCCTATTGTGTGTTCCCGAGTTGATCCATGCACTAAGTGACTCCGACGATTGGGCGCGGCTCAGCGCGGCGCACGCTCTTGGAATGTTCGGAACCGATGCGCAGTCGGCTGTCCTATCGTTGACGGAATTGACAAATGTCCACAGAGGTTTCAAGTCACCCGTAAATGGGGGACTGCAAGTGATGTTAGAGGCCCGCAAAGCCCTTAAAAAAATCGACGGCCGCGTCATTTCTCCATCAAGCGAAAACTTTCCTGAATTTGGAATTCCCACCGCAGACTGGCCGGTCTCTCCACAATAATTCCGCGCCATCCTGCTCCCGGCGTTCACGGCGGCGTTTCATTGTCCCTCTTGAGAACATACGAAATCCCTCCTCCGATGCCCATGACCACGGCCATGAATATTGCGCCACCAATCCACTGGGGCATGCTGACGCCGAAAAACGCGACATTAAAGAGGCTGGTGAGCCAAGCTCCGACCGCTACGAAAGCGAGGTGACGCCATCGGTTACCTGGAGCTAAGAGGCCACTGATAGTGAACGCGACCGTGCCAAGTAGGACATTGGGGACTGCCAAGGCGAGCATGTATCGCTGCGCATCACGCGCCTGTCCGCCTGTCGCAACGCCAGCAACGAAGCCTCCCATCCCTGTCAAAACCCAAACGACGACGACATCTCGGATAATCGGGCCGATGCGCAGACCTCGGTCAGTCGAAGGGGGGGACTGGACAATTGGCGGTGGGGGTGTGGTCTCCATGTTGTAATAAGCGTAGTCGGCTTAACCTGGATCAGTGTATCCGCCATGCCCTGGCCTGCAAGCCTCTCGCATTTAATGTGGCGGCGACAGGATGGCCGAGTAGAGCTGCCTCGCCGGGAACACAGCGCCTCCGCACTGGCGTGGATCTCAATTGCCTGCTGGCGGTGATCCAACCGGAACCGTCTGATGGGGTAAACCTGTCAGTTCTCGAACCGTCTCCGGGTAAGCGCACGATTGTAGAACGGCGCACCCAGGATTGGCCCCCGGCACCCGCGAGGAGCGCAAAGACGGTTCGCCTGCGGCACTGGGTGTTTCCGAGCGACAGTCGTCGCAATGCTTCGAGTCAGAATGTCATGGCTTGTTTGAAAGTGCGGTGGTGGATGGGAACTTGGGCCAACCGCCAGCGTCCTTGACCCACTGGATGATGTGACCCGTCCCTTCCCGAGTCTCGCGCACAATCCGTTCATCAACTGAGTCTCGCTTAGGCTGAGTGGCTCCAGCGTGGGCGAGCACGTGCTCATAGGCAACCTGCGGTGGCTCAGTCGCAACGGGTGGCGCTGGAAATGGCTCGGGTGCCGACAAGATGTTGCGCTCGGCAAGATACCCTGTTCCACGCCAGTTGTCTTGATTCACAATCGGGTGGCCAACAAGGATGTTGTTGGTGAGGAACAATGACCGTGGCATCACGACCGCCCCACCGTCATGGAATTGGGGCGGGCTCTGGGTCGTGGACGGTCCAGGTTTGGCGTAGTTGCCGATGTAATTTACCTTATCAAATTCTCCGTAGGAGATACGGCTTCCCCAATCGTAAATCACGTTGTTGCGGAAGTCCGCGTCCACAAGCCCGCCAAAGCGAACGTTCCGGCTATGATTATGCGCGAATAGATTGTGATGCCAGGTGACGCGGTTGCCTCCCGCAATCGAGGCGTAGCCATGACCAGCAAAATCGAGCGCCTCGCTCAGGATGCACCATTGAATCGTTATGAGGTCGCTGAGTTTAGTAACCGACAGAATTTTAGTCGTGGACCAGCTCAGCGACAGGTGGTCGGCGATGCAGTTTTTTGAACCTTCGATGAAATAGAGCGCATGTTCCCCCGTTCCACCTGCGTAATTCTGCACCGCTTTTGGTCCTTCCAGATGGATGTCCTCATCCCCGACCCGCACACGGAAATACCGCAGGACCACGTCATGGGTTCTCACCTCAATGCCGTGATTGCGCAGCATGATTCCCGCTCCGGGCGCGTTCTGGCCGTCTATCGTCGCGAACGGCTCGTCAATGCGTAGTGTGGACTTCAACTGGATGACGCCGCCCACACGAAAGGCGATAATTCTTGGACCGGAGGCCTCCACAGCTTCCCGCAAACTGCCGGAACCAGAGTCGTTAAGATTATCCACGAAGATGGCTCTTCCTCCGCGACCTCCGGGAGTGAACGCGCCGAATCCCTCCGCTCCTGAAAATGCCGGTTCACCCACAGTCTGCGCAGAAAGCGGATAGAGTTGAAATTCCGCCCAGAGCGGCTTAGGAATTTCCGGCACCGGTCGCGCATGGGTGGCCGGGGCATCGGCGGCATAGTCGCTGCGATTTTGCAATGCCAGGTCGGCCTTGCTCGCGCCGCCAAGATAAGTCAATCCCCAGCGATAGGTTCGGCCCTGATACAAGGCAGAGATTTCGCTTCCTTCCGGCAAATCCTCGAATCTTCCTTTGATGGGCACATGCCCAGAAACCAGGGTGATGTCTTCACGCGGGGGCACCGCCCGCAGCAGGATTTGCAGACGGCAGTGGCTCTTAGTGTCGTTGTTGATTCGTAATCCGTCCCGGTAGGACTGGATCGTGATTGGTGTGACTCCGTGCTCATCCAGCGTGAAGGAGAGCGTGCCCACACCGGGCGTTCCGTTGGTGCTGGCAAAGGCTTGAATATAACAGTAATCGAGCACGTGAATGGCTGAGGCCCGTGAGCCTACAATCGCCAGCAGCGAATCAGCTCCCCAGCCGCTGCCGACATTGAGCGTTCGAGCGAGAAAACTTCCTCCTTCAATGCGAATCGCCGCTTTAGTGGCGCGGCCAGGAACACCGTTTGCCGCCCCGGAATAAACGTCCACGGGACAGTGCAACGCGCCCTCCTTTAGAATGAACTCCGCCTTCCCCCCACTCAATTCGCCTACGCGCAACGAGTCTTGCACCAGGAGCAGTTGGCCTCCATCCAGCTCCACGTGGGTATCGTCGTCCGATTTCAAGCCTATCTCCAGGTCCCCAGCGATGTATTTGCCCGGTGGAATTATCACGGTGCTGATTCCGTGAACTTCCGTCCTCAGAAACGGGTTCGGCAGGCCGTCTGACCATCGCGAGCTGTTGGTCCAACTGCCCGAACCAGAAATCCATTGGGTGAAGTCTTTGCTGGTGTTTTCGGCGCTCCAACCAGTCAGAGCCAGCCCAAACAACCCCGCCACGAGCAATCCGCAATATTGGCGCATCACCTTCATTGGAAGACCCAAGGTTCAAAAATCGGCGAACGCTATGATTTTTACCAGAAACAAATCTCTGTAAGAACAGAACCTCCGAGTCAGCCTTCATCCCTCAGTCCGAACGCGATTGTGCGGCTTTAGGTCTTGGGCTGGTAATTACGAGTTGTTTTTGCGGACAATTAGGAGTTCAGCAACAGCATCATGAACCCTCTTCGACCGGTAGAGCCACGCAACGAGCACTCCATAGGGAATGAGAATAAAAAATCCATAATCGCCAACCCAAAACCATTCGGCGTCTGCCGCAAAAGATGCGCCGAAAAAACTCTGAACGAACCCGTTGAACGAGGCGTGGGCCATGGTGGCAACAAAAACGCTGCCGGACTTCAAACGCAGCCAGCCAATAAAGACTCCAAATAGGCTGGTCAGCAAGATGAACATCACCAGAGATAGGCCCACCGCACCATGCGCGTAACCCGTCAGAATGAACAATGGGGAGTGCCACACTCCCCAAACGATTCCACTGACCAGGAGTGGAAACCTCCAACCTGTCTGAACCAGGCGGGGCAACAAATAACCACGCCAACCTAACTCCTCCCCGAAAGCGAAAATGAATCCAGGAACTATTCCAAGCAGGGCGACCGAGACCAGTCGTTGAGAGAGCAAAATTATGGTGGAAGAGTCCGCAGCGAGCCACGGCAGCTTAAAGAACGTCGCGTCCAACATCGGCTGCTCACGTAAATGGGGGGCGACCGCAACCTTGCCAAAAAGAAAAGCGATGAGAAATGACAGAGACGCTAAGGCGAGTGGGCCAATGTATGCCCAGGCCCAAGATCGGAGGTTCCCGACCCGCCAGCCGACATCCCGAAAGCCTTCCCGGAATACGACCCGGAAAACCACTGAAGTCAGTCCTGGAATCCACATCAGAACGAATAACGCAAACCACTCGGGAGGATGAAAACCAAGCCCGAAACTCAACATCCAGACCAAAGCAGCGCCGATCACAACGGTCACGAAAAGACCTACTCGAAATTGGTGTGTGCTTGAGCCCATACAAATATTTCATTTCCAAAACTCCCACCACTCAGCATCGAGGCGGTCGAAAGCGCTTTGTGCGCCACAAATCGGCACACCCCGAAACGGACGAAGGTAAGCCCGGCAGTTCCGGCGCACGCTCCATGGCAACCGAGGAAACGCCTGCAGCGTATTCGCGAAAGTGATTGTGACCAAATCTTGAAATTGAATGGACGTGAGGGGGAGCCACTCCCCCGTCAGGCGGTGCTGAACTGAAAACTCGCCGTCTCGGGTCGGATTCTGGTTGAAAGTCTCGGCGCATGAGGCAGAACAGCCACGCCAGTGACTCGGCCTCGTCACCTATCAATTGGCTCACTCCTGCCCGCATAGAAAGGGGAATCGCCTTCGGCTTATAATGCTCCGTGCCGTAAACCGAATGGAACAACCCCGCATCACAAACCGCAGGCCGCGCCCCCCAATCGACCAATAACTGGCGAGTGCCCAGCAGGTGGTCGAGCAGGCCACGGTCACTGTGCGGCATCCTTTCAGTGTTGGCTTCCCGAAGGAAGCGAATCCGATTCGCCAGTTGCTCATCCATCACGGGTTGTGTGTGCGCGTTCAGTGTTTGAGAAATTCGCCCAGTTGCAAGCAAACCCGCTTGATGGCGGTCGGGTCGGCCTCCTCATCCTGGTGGTCCATCCCGTGCGTGAGCCGCCATCGCACTGCGGTTGAAGGAATCAGCCTTGTCACTTCTGTGGCGAAAGTGCAGGCACATAGAATCCTGCAACCAGCTGAGCAACCTGCTGGGCGTCACTGCTTTCGCAATTCGTCAAAACAATTACGGTGATTTTGTCGTCAACGAATCGGCCGATGTAGGTAACGAAGCCGGGCAAGCCGCCGCCATGCGAGATCGTTTTGCGCCTCTGCGTATCCCCTAGCGACCAACCAAACCCGTAAGGATATGTTGTGCCGTTGTTCAGTTTTACCGGCGTCCACATTTTCGCCAGGCTCGACTTCTTGAGCAGGGCTTCGCCATTCAGAGCGGCATCCCACTTGACCAGATCGAGAACCGAGGACATTAAAGCGCCCTCCGAGAACGCCGCAGAAGCAGTCACCGGGTCGCGATTGACAAACACGTCCCCGGCCCGCCCGTATCCTCGTGCGCGGTGCAGGATAATCGTTCTTGGATCGCTGTTGCGTGTTGCCGTCATGCCCAAGGGTTTGAAGATGTGTTCATCCAGGAAATCCCAGTAAGACTGGCGACTGATTTTCTCAACAATCATGCCGAGCAGACGGTAGCCAACGTTGCGATAGGCGAATTTCTCTCCCGGTTTGGATTCGAGCGGTCCAAACGCAGTCTTTATGACTTCTTCCTGTTTATATTCATAACGATCAAATTCCACGATTCCGCCTTTCCACTGTTCTTCTTTGATTCCTGATGTGTGGGTCAGGAGATGGCGCACGGTCACATCAGCCCACTCACCCGGCAATCCGTCGAGGAGTTCCACTATCTTGGCGTCCAGACGAAGTTTCCCTTTCTCCTCCAGCAAGACGATAGCTGTGGCCGTAAACTGTTTTGAAATTGAGCCCAGACCATAGAGCGTCTCCGAGGCTGCCGGGGCACCTAATTCTAAGCACGCGAGTCCATAGCCCCGCGCCTTGACGACTTTCCCCTCGATCACAACGGCAAGGGAAAGGCCAGGAATTTTCTGATTGGCCATTTCGGTTTTGACGCAGTCATCCACGGCAATCGATATGACATCGGCTTGAGGCACTAGGCTTTTGGGGGCTTGATCCACAACACTTCCTGAACCCCAAGCTCCCGGCAACGCTGTCAAAACGGCGACGAATAGTCCTGGGCGAAGCCTGCGCAGCATATACTGAATAGACACCGAAGGCAGGCGTATTTGTATTTCATTGCCCTAGTGGATTTGGGAAAACGCCCCAACGACTCAAATTCGATTGCCCTCTCCCCAGAAGCAACGTCAAAAAGAGGGCATCGTCACGACCAAAGTTAATCAAAGTATCAGGCGTTTAACGACGCGATACGCATCTCCAATGCGGGCGGATGCGGTGATGATCCGCCGATACCGGCGCGCCCGCCATGGCTAAAACCTCTTGCGGCTCCGAGTCATGCTCGATGACAATCCTCTCGTGACCCAGACTAAGAGCGTCGTGGCGCATCCCACGAAACCTTTCTTGGCGGATATTCCCTATCGGCGGGTCTTTAGTGGTGATTGACGATGACAGACAGCCAACAATTGCTTGCGGATTACGCCACAACCGGCTCGGAGACGGCGTTCCGGGAGCTGGTTACGCGCTACATCGACTTGGTGTATTCGACCGCGTTTCGACTGGTGAATGGCGATGCCCACCGGGCCGAGGATGTTGCCCAAACGGTGTTCCTGGACCTGTCCCGTGAGGCAGGCGGGATGTCCGAGGCTATCATGTTGGGAGGATGGCTCCATCGCCACACCTGCTTCGTTGCAAGCAAGGCGATGCGCGGAGAACGCCGCCGTCAGCTCCGGGAAAGACAGGCTGCCGAAATGAATGTGCTGAACAATCCTGAAAGCGGTTTTGAGGACTTGGCTCCGATCCTGGACGAAATCATCAACGAACTGGGTGAGGAAGACCGCAAGGCCATCGTGCTGCGTTTCTATGAGCGACTTGACTTGCGCTCCGTTGGGGCGGCATTGGGAAGCAGCGAGAACGCAGCACAGAAGCGGGTGACCCGCGCCCTGGATCAACTACATTTGATGCTCACGCGCCGGGGCGTTGCGCTCTCAGCAGCGGCCTTGGGGACTGCCCTTGCGGGTGAAGCTGTCAACGCGGCACCAGCGGGCTTGGCGGCGAGCATCGTGGGAAACGTGCTGGCAGGTGCGGCGGCTGGGACTGGCACCGTGGTAGCCATAACCAAGGGGATTATTATGACTAAAGGCAAACTAGCTGTGTTCGGCGCGCTCCTGGTCGGAGCCGTGGCCACACCTTTGGTTGTGCAACACCAAGACCAGGTTCGCTTACGGGCTGAGAACGGGTCGCTGCGACAACAAGTTGACCAACTCGGTCAGCTAACCATCGAAAATGAGCGACTGTCCAATCTAGTCACGCAGGCCAGCAACGGGCAAAGCCTTGCGGAGGACCAGGTGAGTGAACTGCTGCGGCTTCGGGGCGAGGTCGGACGCCTGCGCCAGGAGAACAAGGAGATGGACTCGCTCCGCCAGGAAGTTCACCAATTACACGCCGCGCAAACCGCGAATGGGCCGGGGTCTGATACTCTCGTCCAATACCTCGGCGCTGCCGTCGAGCCACCCGCAAATTTGGACGCTGCTTACACTAAAGAAGGGTTGCTGGACGCGCTCCAGCTCACAGCGCGCAATGCCGGTATCACGCTTAAAAAAGTCCAGGTCGAGGATTCGGAATTTCCTTATCTGCTCGGGGTCGTCTCGGCACCGGGGGACTGGGAAAATCTAAAGGCTCACCTCAAAAAAATGGACGGCTACGAATATTACGGTTCCGTCGGAGACGATACTTATCATGCGTTCAGCCTCACTCCGCCGCGAGCGTTTCCCTCGGGAGCGGGCCAGCGCATCGGTCGGCGAACCAATCTTCGTATGCAGGTATTGGCCGACCAGCTCAATGTGCCGGAACACTGATGGAACCAAGTTTCGCCAGCCGCGCTTAGAGACATGTTTTTGGCCCAAGTTGCAAGCCTTTCGCATTGGCGGCGAGGAATCGTCAGGTGGAGCAGCACTGCTGGGACCGCAGCGCGTCCGCCATGGCACTGAGAGCGCCCACCGAGCCGCCGCCGTCCTCAATTGTTGCCGCTGTCCGGATCAGCAAGCTCATCTTCGACAGCGTGCATGATCAAGCGTGGACAGGATTCGTTTTCAGTCCTAACTCAAAAGTTAATTATCGATCGATGTTTGCTCCAAACGTCCTAAATTTCTTCGTTTAACACCTCTCGCAAACTGGTCAAAAAATCCCCTATCGCATACGGCTTCTTTAAGAATCTTTGCACGCTCAGCTTAGCTGCCCTGATTAACACCGCTTCAGAACCCAGTCCGCTGATACCGACGACTTTCACTTCCGGGTCAATGGCTTGCAGCGCTCGAATAGATGTTGGCCCATCCATAACAGGCATCATCATATCAATAATGACACCCTGAATTCTGCCTCTGTGCCGGTGCTCAGCAAAAGATTGAGTTTGAAAATTCCCTACACTCAGCCTCGATTCAAACGGTGGCGGCCAGAAGAGGTCCGGCTACTGGGAAGGAAGTCCGACACAGAAGTGGCCGCCAAGACAGGGCGATCCGTCCAGGCCGTGATGTTGAAGAGACAACAGCTCGGGATAGCGAACCGATTTCCCAGCCCGCGCTATTGGACACAACAAGAAATTAAGTGGTTAGGTCGTCTTTCGGACCGGGAGGTTGCCCGCAAGATTGGGCGGCCGGCCAAGTCGGTCGCATACAAACGCCGGCAGCTCAATATCCCGAACCATTTTCGCCGAGTCCGGCACTGGACCAGGAGTGAGGCGGCGTTGCTGGGCAAGCAGCCTGACAACCTGGTGGCCAAGAAAGTCGGCCGTACTCGCGAGGCTGTGGCTTGGAAGAGAGCGGCGCTCAATATCGTCAACCGGTTCGTAGAGCATCACCGGTGGACCGAAAAGGAAGTGGCGTTGCTTGGGAAGATGTCGGACGAGAGGGTTGCGCTCAAGACCGGGCGGACCGCGACGGCGGCCCGAGCGAAACGATGGCGTTGCGGCATCATGAGCAGTCCGGCAAAGTGAGCAGATCCTGCTTTCAGTCGTTCACCCGCTGGTGCCTCGTTGTGTCCACCTGTCTCTGATCGGTTCCATTCACGCGCTCCAGCGGGTCCCCTTTTTGTCCTTGTCATTGCTTGAAACGGTCCGACCATATGCGGCGGAACTTGGGTGACCCATCCGACAAGTTCTAAAGCAGCTATGAAGAAACATATCCTTTTGATTCCTGGCTTCGTCCTGGGCGTGGGGTGCTACGCCAGCGGCGACTCCTGGTGGCCGCAGTTTCGTGGCCCGAACGGCTCCGGCGTTTCCGAGTCCGCCAGTCCGCCGATCGAATTCGCGCCCGGCACGAACCAGCTTTGGAAAATATCGCCGCCGCCCGGCGCTTCATCGCCGTGCATTTGGAGCGACAGGATATACCTGACAGCATTCGAAGCCGGGAAACTGGTGACCCTCTGCTACAAACGTTCGGATGGGACACTGCAATGGAAAGGCGCGACACGCGCTGGGACAATCGAAGAATTTCATCCCGAAGAAGGCAGCCCTGCGGCGTCAACACCCGCCACGGATGGCAAGCGCGTAGTCAGCTATTTTGGTTCGTGCGGACTGGTTTGTTTCGACGCCAAAGGCAAGGAACTTTGGCAGCACACGCTCCCGGTCGCGCAAACTGCCGGTGGTTTCGGCAGCGGTGCTTCGCCTATCATCGCCGATGGTCTGGTTATCGTGAACCGTGACCAGCAAAAGGCATGTTCATTGTTGGCGGTGGATTTGAAGACGGGCAAAAAAGCTTGGGAAACCCCGCGGCCAGACGTGACCCAAAGTTTCGGCACACCCATTTTCTGGAAAGACGGCGGAGCAGATGAAGTCGTGATGTCCGGCTCGCTTAAACTCAAGGGCTACGATTTGAAAACTGGCGTGGAACGTTGGTCCCTCGGAGGCATGCCCGCCTTCACCTGCACCACTCCGGTGTTGGGCGACGGATTGCTCTATTTCGCCGGTTGGGCTCCGGGAAAGGAACCTGGTTCCTTCCCAACCTGGGATGATTTCGCCAAAAACGTGGACGCAAACCACGACGGCGTGATCACCGCCGAAGAAGCCAAGGCCGCTAATCTCGGTGGCTTTTTCCGTGCCCTGGATGCGAACGGCGATGGAAAGGTCACTGCGGAGGACTTCGATTTGATGAGAGCGAACATGGCCAAAGGTGAAAATGTGATGGTCGCGGTCAAAGCAGGTGGCCACGGAGAACTTGGCGGTGAAAAAGTCGCGTGGAAGCAGACGAGCGGACTGCCCTATGTTCCGTCGCCGCTATTTTACCACGGTCGTGTCTATCTGGTTCGCGATGGCGGAATGGTCTCCTGCTTCAACGCAAAAACCGGCGCCCCTATTTACCAGAAGGAACGGCTGGATGCGGCTGGCAGCTACTACGCGTCCCCCGTGGCGGCAGACGGGCGAATCTATTTTGTGTCGCTTAAGGGTCAGGTCACAGTTGTCGCCGAGGGTGGTGATCAGCCAAAGATCCTCAGCCGCGCAGATTTTGGCGAACGCATTTGCGCCACTCCTGCCCTTGTCGGGAAAATATTATATCTGCGCACTGCCTCCTCCCTCTACGCGTTTAGTAAGTGATCCTTACGACGAGCGGAATTTAAAACTTGCTCCGCAGCGGTTTTATGTTCTCCAATTGTCATAATCGAGAGGTGGAGTTGCTTCCGTGCCGCTCGGAGAATGGAGTCGAGATACGGCGCGGTGAGGGTAGATACTCTGCGTTCGAGGTGGGTGCACTTTGCTTACTTAACGGACGTCACCCGCCCGGCCCCCGCTGAGGGTTGTTGGGCTTTCGGTCCTCAATATCCAATCCTGCTTCGGTCGAATATTTTGCTCACCGTAAAACCTTACTGACCCTCGGGGAGCGCTAGCCGAGCGGGGGATTGTAAGGATTTTAGTGCCAGTGAAAGTGCCAGTGAAAGGGTTGTGGCGGAGTACTTGAGGAGTACTTGCGGAGTTATCCTGAGTTATGCGGAGTGCTTGACAACCAAACGCAAGCGCCTGATTCTATTGGCGTTCGAGAGTTCTGAGGCTGTACGCCTCTGGTGGTGAGGGAGTAGTGTCGGAGTAGTGGTTTCCGCTTCTCCTGTTCGATTCCGACCCTCGCCTCCATCTCTAATTGGAGAAATGAGAAGGAGTTACGGAGGGCGGAAGGGCCACTGTCAGTGAGACTGTCAGTAAACCGGCGTGCTTTCTGAATACGCGCTACTACTAGTCAGAACTCGCTGAAACTCGCCCACTACGAGCTAACGCGGTAGTGCCGGACCCGGGCACGATTCATGACATGAAAGTTATGAATCAGCGGTTTATCCTGTTTCGCCGAGCCGGGGTGTTCTACTGCGAAGACACGACCACCGGCAAACAACTCAGCCTCCGAACCAAAGACGAAGGCGAGGCCAAGACCCTCCTCCACGCCAAGAACGAATCGTTCCGGCAGCCCATCCTTAACCTCCAGATCGCCCGCACCTATATGGCGGCGTCCGATCCGCTGGCGAGCAAGCGCACCTGGCAGTCCCCCATGGACGAGATGACCCGCACCAAGACCGGTCCGACCCGGATCCGCCATGAGCGCGCGATGATGGACACGGCCTTCGATATCATTCGCAACCGTCCGATCGTGGAGACCAATTCGGGCCACTTTCTCGACGTGCTCGCCGCCGGCACCGTCGCCACCAACGTCTTCCTGCGCCGCATCCACAACTTCGCCCTCGATATGGGCTGGCTCCCGTGGCCCGTCCTCCCCAAGAAGCGGTGGCCGAAAATCCGCTTCAAGGAAAAGCGCGCCGTCACGGCGCTGGAGCATCAGGCTATCGTGGCCGCCGAGAAGAATCCCGAGCGCCGGGCCTTCTACGAACTCTCCTGGCACCTGGGGGGCGCCCAATCCGACCTTGCACACCTCGCCGCTGAAGATATCGACTGGCAGACCAAGACCGTGAGCTTCTACCGCAGGAAAACCGGAACCGCCTCAATCATCCGCTTCGGCGCCGAGTTGGAAGCTGTTCTGCGCGGCCTGCCCCAGTCCGGCCCCCTGTTCCCCAACCTCAAGCCAATGCGCGAGGCGCACCGCGCCACCGAGTTTCGGCGCGCCTGCCGTCGCCTCAAACTGTCCGGGATTACCCTCCACTCCTACCGCTACTCCTGGGCCGAGCGGGCTCGCTCCTGCGGCTACCCCGAGCGTTTCGCTCAGGAGGCCCTCGGCCATCAATCCAAAGCCGTCCATCGCGCGTACGCGAAGAAGGCCCAAGTCACAATCTCCACTCTGGAAGACTACGAGAAGCGCGCCGCCGCCGCTACCATCTTGCCCCTGCCAACGGTAGCGGCCAGCGCCGCCTAGGAACCTGCCGCCAGGCTGACCATCGCGGGTTGGCCGTTCTGCCCCCCGTCGGCAGAACGGCCTTTTCGCCGCTCATTTTGCCCACGCCAATGATTGCTCACGGCGTTAGTGACCCTGACCAGCCAGGCCCGGTCCTGGATGGCCTCCAACATGTCGGCCGTCGCGAAAAACTTCACGGCGTTGGCCTGCGGACTCCCCAGTGGCTTGAGCAACCGCGCCGAAACCAGGACCGGGATGTCATGTGCCTGACAATTCAGAACCCAAGCCGCTTGCTCCGCGTTGAGCCGCGCCGGCAATTGCCCAAGCAGCATCAGGAACCGATGTTGGTCTTCTCTCATGCTCGCGAAGACCAACCCTTACGCTGCCACGGCCGTCTGCCCGGGGGCCCGCTGCTGCTGCGCCTGCTGCACCCGCTGCGCGATCTCCTGCGCAGTCATCCTCGCCGCGGGATTGTCGGTGAGCTGGTCCACGAGCGTGGAGACCGTCGTAAACACACCCGCCTCCTTCTGATGGTCCATCAGCCATTTCACGAACTGCGCATCAGCTGCCTGACCTTGCGGCGTGGTGGTGAGAACAGCGCGAGCCGTCTCGACGCCCTGGATCAGCGCCTCGTTGACCTTTCGATTCCGGAGCTGTCTATACCCATGGTACAAGCCGCCCAGCGCCAGCGCCACAATACTGCCGATTCCCGGCACGAACGTGTTGATGACGGACCCCGTCGCATCAATCGCAGTCAGCGCTTCAGGCCTGGCGACCAGGTTCGTCACCGGCACCTGGACCGTATTCGTGTAGAACACCGGTACGAAGTTCGTCACAACCGCTGCAACCATGTTCGTCGCCACCGGCTCTCGCGTCGCGTAACCCGAAACATCACCGCTGACCGCATTGGTGACGAACACGATGTTCGTTCGCTCGGTCACCACCGGGACCGTGTTGGTGACGACCACCGTGTTGGTGAACACCCGCACCACCGGCGCATTGGTCCACGTCACTTCCTGTTGGTAGGCCCGGTCCAGCGTCGAACACCCGCTCAAACCGCTGATACACACCGCCAGCGTCACCGCCGCACAACTCACCACCAAACCTCCGACCCACCTTCCACTCACATTTTTCTTCATAGTACGTTCCTTCCGTTTTCGGCGCGCATGCGCCTGTTTTTTTGGTTTCAACCCTCAACTCCTGAGCCGCAACTTTCTTCTGCACCGCAGCTCATCCCGGCACTCCTCCAAAATTTTCGTGTTGTTATCCAGGCACACCACCAATTTGGCATTCGTGGCGCTCTGTTCCGCAACCACCCCGCGCAAACTTTCCTGGTAACACTCCCGAGATTCCTTATGGTCGCGAAGCAACTGCTCGTGTTGTTTCACGAAATACCGCACCACCCAGACACCGAAGCTGCCGAGCAGCACCAGGCTCGCGATGAAGAGCCAGCGGTCATTCATCGCCGCTGCATGGTCCACGCTCTTGATTAGCTCCGTCGCATTCATATTCGTCATGCCTTTCGCTCTCTTTGTCCTGGCGGCCGACCGCCAGGTCTTAAACGGTCCACCGCCGATGCGGCCGCAGGCTGGCGGTCACCTGGGGCAGGAGCGGCAGTTGGGTCAAAACCAAGTACACGCCCCCGCTCGGCCAGTGGCGGATGAGACCCAGCTTGTCCCGTTGCTGAAACCAGACCGCGACCTGCTCGATCGCAGCGGATTCCAGGTCGGCGGGTAAGGCAGTCTGCCCGGCCCCCGGAGCCGTGCCCGGCATCACATAGCCGCCGGTGTACGTCACGCGGGCGAGGCCCGGATTCAACGATGAAACCGGGCCGATGAACGATGTAGCCGCGCTCAAGGAGATGACACAGGCCTGCCGAACGAGATAGCTGACGCCCACTTGCTCGACCCAGCCCTCGGCCTCACTGGTTTTGAGTTCGAACTTGGTGACCGTCTCAATGGGATAGCAGCGAGCGATGACCTCCGTGTCCGTGGCGGGAAACTCCTGGGTTGCGCCAACCGTGCGCGCAAAGGTCCGGTTGCACTCGCGGTCGAACCTCGCGCTGACCGCCTCGATCGCCCGTGTGAGCAGGTCATCCTGCGAAACATCCGCCGGCGCAATGGCCAGTCGGGCCTTAACCGTCGCAAGTTGGGTCAGCATTTTTCGCTTTCCGGTTTACCCGCGGAGGACCGCCCGAGCCGGCAGCCACCACAGCCGCCAGCCCGGGCCAGTCCCGCTCTTCACGCATCACGCATTACGCTCTACGCTTCAACGCTCCCACGGCCCCTACGCCGCCGCCGTCATGAGCGCAGCCGTGGCGTCCTGCGCGCAGTAATCGAAGTCGATCTCTTCGATGAACCGCACGGCCAACTGGTCGTTGGCGAACCACACGTGCTCCGACGTATCGATGCGCGGGCTCCCGTGTTCGCCCATCCACCAGAAGGCCAAGGCGC
>Ga0210409_10001235_pt1 | contig 34462 bp, 27 predicted proteins | sample IncBWH17MmetaG_FD_161649 | JGI IMG/M metagenome (GOLD analysis project Ga0210409, IMG submission 161649) | Forest soil microbial communities from Barre Woods Harvard Forest LTER site, Petersham, Massachusetts, United States - Inc-BW-H-17-M | ecosystem: Environmental > Terrestrial > Soil >... | reverse complement strand
GCGCGGGTACGGAACGTACATCAACAACGATGCGTTGTGCTGGACCACGGTTCCCAACACGCTGCCCACCTTATTCAAGCAGCAGCTTCGCTGGCGGCGCAGCATCGTGCGTGATCTTTTCTACACGTTGAGGACGCTGCCGCTGCACGTATGGACGTTGCATCCCAACACCGTGCTTACGCTGGTGCTGACGCCGCTCGGAGCAATCCTTGGGTTGTTGGTGGCGTTCACGATGCTCTCCGGCAATCCGATGTCGTGGGCTGGGCCGGCACCACTGGTGCTTTACCTGGGATTGGCAGCAGTTTTGAGTTGGGTAATCCGAAAATACAGCGCCAGGGAAGCGGTCAACAACCCGCTCGCATTCGGCGCCTATTTGGCCTGGTCGCTAGTCAGCAGCTTATTCATTACTACTCTGGCGCTGTGCACGCTGGATTCGAAGGATTGGGGTACGCGTACCAAGGAGCAGGAGGCCGCTGATGGCGACAACACCCGTCAAGAAAGCGCCAACTGAGGCAAGAGCATCCGTGTTCCAACCGATGCTGTACAAGTCGGTGGTCACGATCTACCGGATCTTTGCCATATTGACGCTCTACGTTGTGCTTCTGGGCGTGCTGGCGTACGGCTTTGTCATGGGCTTCTACGCATTGAACACCTCCTGGGCTGCGCCTGTAATTCTTTCCCCAACCGATGACAAGAGCCTCGATTTCACCGAAAAGCTGGTGACCAGCAGACAGACGCTGGAAGACTTAAACGTGGATGTGAGGCGGCTCGATGGCGGCGTCGAAGAAATGAATCAGCACCGCGACGCTCTGTTGGCGCTGGAGCCCGAACTAAGAGCCGCCATCACCCGGGAAAAGAAACACAACTTGGCCACCGGTCCTCAGTTGGCGGAACTGGACAAGCAGAAACAAGCCGACAACCTGAAAACGCAAGCGGTCATAACGCAGATCAAAGAAGTGGAAGCCGCCATCGACAAAGACCTTTCGGCCGGGCTCATTACCAAAGGTGATGCCGCAACGCAGCGTGCGGCCCTCAACCAGGCTCAGAGTTCGTACACGGACAGCAAGATCAACGAACTGCTGCTGACCGACAGCGTTCTCGAGAAGACCACCACGGGGACCAAGTCCATGGACGTGCTGGACAAGCAGGCCGAGCTGGCAGCGGAGATTGCACAGCTGGACATTGCCATTGCCGTGGCGCAAAAGCAGATCCACGAAGAGACGCAACAGATCAACCGGCTGAAACAGGCGCTCACCGCGGCGAAGCAGTCGCCCTTTTACCTCATCGCATCTGGTGATAGCGCGGCGTACTTCGCGTTTGTGCCCTACGACAACCAGGGGCAGGTGTCCAGCGGCACAGCGGTGTACGACTGTTACCTGAACATGGTGGCGTGCAAAAGGGTAGGCGCGGTGAAACAGGTTTTTTCGGGCGAAGAGCATGCCACCCATCCCATCTTCAAAACGGACATCCGCGGCTTCCTGGTGCAAATGCAGCTGGACCATCCGGAATCCGCGAAATCGAAAACGGTGTTCCTGAACCGCAAACCGCTATTCTTCTGAGGAGACGCACGATGCCCTTGACCCAGGCAAAGGTGAAAACGCTTCAGGGAAAACTTTGCGCGGCGTTCACGATTAGCTTGTTGCTGATCCCTGCGGCGTTTGCGGGCGACGAAGAGCAACAGAGCTATTGCAAATACGTAACCGAGGAGGCCGCGGCGCAGCGGAACCTGCTGCGAACGCCGAACGCTATTGCGGGCCTGACGCAGCCCAACACGGGTTTGCCCACGCAGCTGGTGTGGGGAGTCTCCGGCAGCCTCTCCAATGTGCGGAAGGCCGGGCTGACGATGGATGAGGCGCGCAAAAACTGCGCGCTCTACAGCGCGTCTTCTTCGGCTCAGCGGGCTATCCAATATGCCTTGCCGAGCTTGGAAAAGGAGGCGCTACAACACAGGCTTGGGCTGATAGAAAAAGCGTCTGAAAACCTGGACGCGCTTCTTACCACCACCAAAAAGATGCTGGATGCGCAGAACGTGACCCGGCCCATGGCCTTCGCTTTGCAAACCACGAAAATCAAGCTGGAAGCGGATCGCGCCGATACGCAGTCGAAGATCGTTGCAATCTATGCACCGCAAGTGGGTGATACACCACTGAAGGAATTGGTGGCCGAGAAGCAGGGCAGCGAAGTGAACGAGCGGCGGGCGCTGGACAAACTGGCACGGCAGAATAGCTGGGACGTTGCGCTTTCGGTGGGCGCGCACCAGCAGATCAATCCGCTGGTTGGAAATCAAGGAGCTTACGGCGAAGTGACGGTAAGCTACAATCTCGCAAGCCATGCCATCAACAAACACCTGGACCAGGCCGCAAGTGCTTACGATGAATGGAAGAAAGTGCAGGAAGGCGATGTCATCCGGAACGCCGAAGTCCTCAAGCAGCAGGTGGTCAGCGGCATTTCCGTTCAGGACAGCCGGCTCAAAGCTCTACAGCAGGAACAGAAGCAGATCGAAAGCAACCTTCAACTTTTGGGCGAGGCGGAGACCACTGCAGCCGTGGACTTTCGCAACCAGTTGAGTACGGCGCAATTGCTGCTGGAGGTCGAGATCGGAGATGCCAGTTTCCGGCTGGACCAGTTGAAGGAGTTTCTGGGAAAGAATTTCTAGGCTAAGTGGGGCGCGCTGGAACGTGTTCGAAGAAAATGAGGAACCGCCCTGCAGATAAAGTACCTACGGGCGGTCGGGGCTTTCGAGGGCTTCCTGGACGGCGATAAAGGTTACCACCGCGGCGGCGCCGATGGCGTACCAGATAAACTTGCTCCTGGCCGCTCTGATCGGTGATCCGCCATAACCCTTTGTGCCCGCGCCTCGCGGGCCTTGCGCTTCCGCGGGATCGAGATACACGTGATAGGCGGCGCCCTCCGGAATCACGCGCACATCATCCTCCACCGCGAAAGACAGCGAACCGCGAGTGCACTTTACGACCAGCTCTTTTGGGTTCAAGAGCGTGACTTGCCCGATGGTGGGTTCGTCCACATTCGGGCGAATCACCGCGGAGCCTACGTGCAACGTAAACGATTTCGAACCGGAGGTGGAAAATGTTGCGGAACCGATGGTGAGCGTGGCCGCAGGGCTGGCCTCCTCGGAAAATGTTGCGCTGCTGGAACTGGAGAGGAGCAGGCGGGCCGCGCCAACGCGGACTTGAACGCTGCCGGGTTGCTCGGTACTCAGGCGGTCGCCGCCAAAAACCGTGGCGCCAACGGATGCCTGTGCCGCGCCAACGTGGGCGCGATTTGCGTAGACGATGGTCCCGAGCGAAGCGGAAGGAGCCCCGTAGAGCGGCGCCAGCAAGAACGTGAATGAGACGAACGATGCGAGAACACTTCGAATTAGCGCAAAGCAGTGAACGCGCGAACGCGCCATTACCGCCTCCAAGAGGGCCGAATCAAGAATACTGAGTACGGGCCGTACAGTCAATCGGTAAACACCCCAGCGGCAAGAAATGTCGCAGCCCACGGGAATGGAGGGACACTGCTGGCCGAGGCCGCGTTCCGCTGTTACAATGCCTGCCAGGATATGGCCGACTGGAAACAGATTACCGCTCGCATTCGCCGCGCACGAACCAGCAAGGATCCCGCGGGACAGCTTTCGAATCTTTATCTAAAAACGCGGGACGCCATGGTGGCGTTCGAACTGGCAAAGTATTTCGAGACTTCCGGGCAGAACGCCGAAGCGGCAAAATGGTATTTCTCCGCGGCGGAGCGTTTCCGGCGCGCGGATTGGAAGACCAAGGCGCAGGAAGCTGCGGTGCGGCTGGGCGGTGTTCCGGGAGAGCTGCCCTTGGAGACTGCCATCACGCAAAGCGACGATTTTATGTTGACGTCCCCGCCAGTTACGGCGCCGGAGCCGGATCTTCCCTTCGAACAGCACGCGGAAGCGTTGGAGTCTGCCGTGGCGCTGACCAGCGAAGTTCAACAAGCCACTGAGAGTTCTCCGGACGGGCCGGCACCTACAGAGTTAGAGCGGAAGCGCCATCGGCGCGGCCGGCGTGGAGGGCGCAACCGGCGGAAGGGTGGAATCGCGAAGGAGCCCGCGAGCGCTCCAGCACAGCGTACTGCGGAGGCGCCTGCAACGCGGCGCGGGTTGCCGCCAGCGGTGTTCAGTGAACCGGCAGCAGAGCCCACACCTTCCCGAGTGACGCACAGCAGGGCTATTCCCAGTTTGCCGATCGAGTCGATCGGAGAGCCGGGCGGGCCGAGCGTCAAAGGGCGTTACGGAGATCCGGGACTATCTTCACGGCTTTCGCTTTTGGAGATGCAATTCCGTCGGTTGTTGACTTGCCCTCCGGTGAGCCTCAACGAAGCAGATACTGCGCCAGTGGGGCCGGGCGTGTTTGTGCTGACGGACTCGGACCTGACGAGCTACTACTACGTGGAAGCGTGCCAGACGCTGCGGATTGCCATCGGCAATTTGTTGCGCGGCGGGTCCAGTCGCCGCGGCGTGGATTCCATTAAACCACAACTCGCCGAACACCTGGGAATTCCGGAAACGCGTGTGACGAAATATTTGGCCGATCATTGCGTGGTGCGCTGGCTGCAATTGGATGAAGGCGCATCCCATTTCGCGCATTTTGTCGTCGCGGTGCTGCGTCCCTCCCTGAATGAGTGACTAAAACGGGAAAACTTACAGGCCATTCGCACTAGGAGTAACCCCCTTCTGGGGGCCCCAAAATACCCGTTGGGCACCCCCTTTTTACCGTTCGACCCCTGATTTCGACCGTTCGGTGCAAGATACTGGCATCCGCCCCCGGTAGCCTTCAAACTATAGGTGTTCAAAGACTTATTGGACGTACCTAGTGTCCGTGGTACGGTTTGAAGCATCGAATCTGTGAGCCCGGGGGCAATCGTTTGGGCTTTGTATCCAACGATTGAGCGGGCTCAATTTAAACAAGGGCCAAGTTGGCTGCACCTTTCGAAAGTGGAGGATAGAGGTTTATGCCGAATCAGGTAGGCACGCAAATCGCGAGAACGTTTGACTGGGTGGTTTGCAAGACTGCTGGAATCACGTTCAACGCCATCCAGTATTTTAACAAGCGTAATCCGAATCCGTCCGTTACACCGAAATGGTCGGACAAGCCGCTGCTGAAGTCATGGGAGAAGACCAAACCGACGCTGGGCTTCCCGCGGCAGACCGATTCTCTTTGCCCGGCGTGCGTGAAGGAAGCGCGCGAAGCGATTATCGCGGGAAAGAAGGATTGGCGCGACCTGATGAGCGAGAAGGTCGGCGAGATCAAGGCGCAAATTATCGAGCGCGATGGGCAAGTCTGGATGGTGAAGGATTGCCCGTTGCACGGCCACTATGAAGACATGATGGCGGTTGATTCCAAGTGGCTGAGCTGGATCGAACGCCAGTATCCCGGCCGCGATATTCCCGCGCACAACGACGAGGATCTTCACAAGCACGGCTCCTCGACGGTTCGCTACGGCCGTGGTTCGGTGCTCACCGTGGACCTGACCAACCGCTGCAACATGATGTGCGATCCCTGCTTCATGGACGCCAACCAGGTTGGCTACGTTCACGAACTTGGTTGGGAAGAAGTGAAAGAAATCCTGGATAACGCGCTCAAGATCAAGCCGCGCCGGCAGATGTCCGTGCAGTTCAGCGGCGGCGAGCCGACCATGAGCCCGTACTTTTTTGATGCGGTCGCCTACGCGCGCAAGATCGGCTACAACAGCGTGCAGGCCGCCACGAACGGCATCGAGTTTGCCAAGAGCAAGGAGTTCTGCAAGAAGGCCTTCGAAGCGGGCATGCGCTATGCGTACCTGCAGTTCGACGGCATCGGCAACGACGCCAACAGCCACCGCCAGATCGGCAATTTGTTTGACGTGAAGCTGCGCGCCATCGAGAACATGCACGAAGCAGGGATCGAAATCGTGCTCGTCGTGACCATCGTCAACAATGTGAACAACGATCAGGTGGGCACGGTCGTGAAATTTGCGATGGAGAACCCCAAGAAAATCGCGTTCGTCAGCTTCCAGCCGGTTTCCTTTACCGGCCGCGATGAGGACATCACTCCGGAACGCCGCCTGCGCCAGCGCTACACGCTTTCGCATCTGGCGAAGGACGTCAGCAACCAGGTAGGCAAGGTTGAGCCCACGCGCGACTGGTTCCCGATTTCGTTCATCAGCACGTTCGCCGGATTCTCGGACATGGTCAAGGGGCAGGACTCGCAGTGGGGTTCGCTCTCTTGCGGTTGCCACCCGAATTGCGGCGTGGGCACGGCGCTGATGATCAACAAAGAGACGAAGGAATGGGCTCCCGTTCCGCGGTTCCTGGATGCGGTGCAGCTCACGAAAGATGTCACCGACATTACCGACGCCGCTCGCGGCAAGAATTTTTCGAACTTCATGATGGCCATGGCCCTCTTGAAGAACTATCACCCGTTCCGCGGGCCGAAGGGGTTGAAGCTGTATGACCTCTTCAAGAAATTTGACAAGACCTGGGCGCTGACCAAGGGCTCGGAGAAGAAGTATGGCCGGACTTCACCGGAGCGCACGTACGAAGACGCCATGAAGCGCCGGAAGACCGATCCGTGGAACTTCCTGTTCATCGCGGGAATGTGGTTCCAGGATTTGTTCAACTATGACTTCCGCCGCACGGAGATGTGCATCATTCCGTACGCCACGCAGCAGGGTGAGATTTCTTTCTGCGCGTACAACACCGGCGTGGGCTGGCGGCAGATCATCGAGAACATGCATAAGAACGCGACCGTGGCCGAGTGGTACAAGAACCACGGGAAGCATGAGATTTATGCCAAAGGCAAGAGCGTCAACCTCGAGAGCTTCGAGCATTCTCTGAAGATTGACTCCGATGACGCCGCTCGCGTGCGCCACCTGGAGCACGACGTTCCGGTAACCGCGGCCGAAGAGGACCGCGCGCGCCGCAAGAAGGCGTACGAAGAGCAGGCCAAGGTCCGCGCGATTTACGAAGAGCTGGTGCTGAAGAAGCCGCAGCCGACGGTTGTGCAGATTGGCTCGGTCAGCGACATCGCCAAGGCTGTTCCTGCCAATTTTGCAAATGCGGGCAAACCGGTCAGCATCGCCCCGGCAGCTGGCAACGGCAACGGCCACACGAACGGTAACGGTCATTCCAACGGAAACGGCGGCCCTGCGACCAAGCCATCCGCCGAAAAGGCAGCGGAAGCCGTCGCCGGCGACTAGCATCCTGTCCAACTCCGAAGATGTAAGCTGGCTCTTCGGTTTCACGGAGAGCCAGTTTGTTTAGGAGCGCAGAGTGGGGCTCACGGGCGTACTCGTCGTGACGTTTTTCATGGGTATTCCCGCAATCTGTCTCATTTATGGTTGGCGCGTGCGGGGACAGGCTGGGACAGCTTCCGAAGATGACTGGCGACTGAAGCTTCAAACACCCGGACTCTGGTTTGCAACTCTGAGCCAGCTTCTCGTTTGCGGATTCTTAATTCAAGCATTTCGATCTGATTCACAATCTTTCGCTGAACCAGCGCCTCCAACTTGGGCACTCCTTAATTGGGTCAGCATCCTGGCTTGGGGTCTTGCCCTCTCAACAACTGCATTGGGAAGCGGTAGGGTGAGACGTCCACTCTTCTTTTGGGTCTTAAGCATGCCCCTTGCAGCTTGGGTGGTTATTATGATGGGTTATGATTATTGACAGAGGCTGTTAAAATAGAGATATGCCAATTTACGAATACATTTGCGAGGATTGCCAGACGCACTTTGAGAAGATTGTGCTGAATAAGGCGCAAGAGATTGCTTGCCCGAAGTGCGCGGGAAAGAAGAACGCTCTGCAGCTTTCTGTTTTCAGCGCGGCGAATGGCTCGAGTGACGGCGCTTCGGCCAAGCCATCGGGCGGGTTTTCCGGTGGAGGCGGCAGCTGTTGTGGCGGCGGTTGCGGCTGCAATTGAATTACGCGCGCCTGCATCCTCTGTGAGCTTAACTCCTTTAGAATGAACACTTGCGAATCTTCCCCGAAGTGTTGATTTTAAACGATTTAGGGGCATTTTAAGTTGTTTACAATCAACACTTACAGAAAACGGGGGAGGGGGGTAAGGAATAGCTTCAGAATTTCAATCCCAATCTCCTCTTCGCAGCGAACGAGAATTCGACTATGTCCATAAACTCTCCAGAACAATTCGAGAAATTGCGGGCTTGCGGGATGATTGTGGGGAAGGCGCTGCGGGCGATGGCGGCGGAAGTGCGCGCGGGGGTGACGACCGAGGAGCTTTGCGAGATCGGCTCGCGAGTGCTGGCAGAGCATGGGGCGCGGTCTTCGCCGCCGATGGTCTACGGATTCCCCGGCGACGTGTGCATCAGCGTGAACGATGAAGTGGTGCACGGGATTCCCGGGGATCGCGTGATTCAGCCGGGGGATTTGGTAAAGCTCGACCTTACGGCGGAGAAGGACGGTTATCACACGGATTCGGCAGTGAGCATCGAAGTGCCGCCAGCCAAATCGAATGGTCCCGCGCGCGAGCTGGCGCATTGCGCGGAGCGCGCGTTCCGGCAGGCGCTGGGCGCGGCACGTGCGGGGAACCGCACGAAGGACATTGGCCGGGCCGTCGAGCGCGAAGTGCGCCGCCGCGGCTTTCACGTCATCAAAGAACTCGGCGGGCATGGAATCGGACGGACCATTCACGAGCCGCCGTCGGTGCCCAACTATGCCGATTTTTCCGCGCAGCACAAATTGACCGAAGGACTGGTCATTACGATCGAGCCAATCATAGCGGCGGGCACGGGCGACGTTTCGCTGGATAAAGACGGCTGGACCTACCGCACCGTGGACGGCAGCCTCTCCGCGCACTACGAACATACGATTGTCATCACCAAGGGTGAGCCGGTGCTGCTTACGGCTGCCTGATTCGTTCGTCTCACTGAATATGATTCCCAATCATTCGGCACTACTGCTTTTTGTCAGCGCGGCGCTGGTGTTGCTGGCAATCCCGGGTCCCGCGGTGCTCTATGTGACGAGCCGGAGCATCGGCTTGGGCCGCAGCGCGGGGCTGGTTTCGGCGCTCGGCATCCGGCGTGGGCACGTTTGTCCATGTGGCCGCCGCGGCGGTGGGCTTGTCGGCGCTGCTGATGTCTTCCGCGGCGGCCTTCAGCGTGGCCAAATATCTCGGCGCGGCGTATCTGATTTATTTGGGAGTGCAGAAACTGCGCGCGGAAGAATCGTTCGATGTCGCGGAGGAAGCCTGTCGCGTTAAATTGAGCCGCGTCTTCGGGCAAGGCATTGTCGTCAACATCCTGAATCCGAAGACCGCGCTGTTTTTCTTCTCGTTCCTTCCGCAATTTGTGGATGCGTCCCGAGGGAACGTCGCGCTGCAAATTCTTTTTCTGGGAACGCTCTTCGCGTGCATGGGGATCGCGGGCTCCAGCGCGAAGAAGTAGCGCGGCAGCTAGTCTGCGCCTGTGTTCCACGCGCTCTTCAACGTTCCGCCCTTTAATTTCTCGCGGGGACTGCCGCGACGCGCTTTTGCGTGGCGAGCCAGGAAACCAAGTCCGGCTCGGCGAAAGCCTTCACCCAGACTTCGTGACCGACTTTGTGATACTCGGTGTATCGCGGCTGCGCGCCTAATTTTTTCAAATCCTTCACCATTTGGCGCACCAGGTCTACGGGCACGGTCATGTCCGCATCGCCTTGGAAGATCCACAGCGGTACCTGAGCAATGGCTTTGGCATTCGTGAAATTGTCGAAGGCGCAAAGCACCAGCGCAGCGGCCCAGCGATCCGGTTGCGACTGCAGCAGCGCCCAGACGCCAAGGCCGCCCATGGATTGTCCCGCGATATAAATTCTGGCGGGATCGATCGAAAAATCCTTTTGCACGGAGGCAAGAATCTCCAACGCCATTCCCAGCTCGGGTGAAACCTCGTTCAACTCCGGCTCGGCCCAGAAATGATCTTCGGGGCATTGCGGCGCGAGGACGAAAGCGGGAAGTTGCGCCTGGTTCGCCGGCATCGTCCAGATGTGCGAGCCATTTTCGTTGGCGCCGGAGATTTGCGTTTTGTTGTCATAGCCGCGGCCATTGGCGCCGTGCAGCCAGAGAATCAGCGGGTATTTCTGACTTGCGTTGTATTCAAGCGGCACATATAGGCGATAGGGCATCTTGTTGCCCTTTTTGTCCGCGTAAGTCTCTCTGCGGAAAAGCAGGTCGTCCTTGGTCAGTATTTTTGACGGAGTTTGTCCGTAGCTGCCGGGAGCTGCGCCGATCGTGAACAAAATGGAGCACAGGACAGTGGAGCAAAGAACCGACCGCAAAATTCACCTCACGAAACTGCAGGGAGCAATTTAGTCATGCTCGAAAGCGAGAATTATAGAACTACGCCTACTGCGGACGCGAATAATTCGCGATATTTGGTGGAATCGTGTTGTTGGGATTGCCGCGAGGGTCGGGCACGGGTGTTTGCGCCATCCATTTCATGGGAATGACGCCGGTCCAACCGGGCGAGGAATAGTCTTTGCCATCATCCACGGCGAAGCCGGTGCGCACTTTGGCGGAAGCTTCGACAAGCGGCACGGAGAGCACCATGGTGCCTTTCAATTCCTGCTCAGTTGGGGGATGCACGGTAGCCCAGCGGCCGCGAATCACGTATTCGACAAAGTCGCGCATGGCAGCGCGCTTGGCGTCTTCGCCTTCGACGGGTTCGGCTTTGCCCATGACGACGACGGAGCGGTAGTTGACGGAGTGTCCAGTCGCGGTGGGAGCACACACGATGCCATCGAGCAGCGTCACGCTGAGGCAAAAAGGCACGGCGCTCGCGAGCGTCTTCATCAAGCGGCTGGCGACCGAGCCATGCAGAAACAATTTATCGCCGACGCGAACGTAGTTCGTTGGCACGACGATGGGCAGGCCATCGGCGATGAAGCCGACGTGGCAGACAAACGCCTCATCCAGAATGCGGTAAATCAGTTCGCGGTCGTAGCTGCCGCGATCCGGCTTGCGATGGACTTTGGTGCGTTCCGTGGGAGTAAAGTTGCTCATGCAGGGAGACTAGCTGGCATGCATGCTTTGCAGCAAGTGCCAATCTGGCTGGCGGAAAGCCGCGCAACGTTTTTAGAGATGGGCGGCCGCTATGCGCTCACTGCCGAAGCCCGCGCTCTATTGCGCCATGCCCAACTGCTTCAGCATAAACGCGTAGTCAAACGCCACTTCTTTCAAGTAGTCGTAACGGCCTGAGGATCCGCCATGCCCCGCCGCCATGTTGGTTTTCAGCAGCAGCACGTTCTGGTCGTTTTTGAGAGTCCGCAACTTGGCCACGTACTTGGCAGGCTCCCAATACATCACCTGGCTATCGTTGAACGACGTCTTGACCAGGATGGCGGGATAGGCGGTTTTCTTCAGATTGTCATACGGTGAATACTTCAGCATGTAGTCGTATGCCGGTTTCTCGTTGGGATTGCCCCACTCTTCATATTCGCCGACGGTTAGTGGAAGTGAAGCGTCAAGCATCGTGTTCATCACATCCACAAAGGGCACGTGCGACACGACCACCTTGAAGAGATCCGGCCGCAAATTGGTGACCGCGCCCATGAGCAGCCCGCCGGCGGAACCACCTTCGATGGCGATCTTGTCGCGCGCGCCATATTTGTTGGCCGCCAAATACTCCGTGCAGTCCACGAAGTCGATGAAGGTGTTCATCTTGTTCATCATGCGCCCGGCATCGTGCCAGGCCTTGCCCATCTCCCCGCCGCCGCGAATGTGGGCATAAGCCATGACCACGCCGCGGTCCAGCAGGCTCAGGCGATTGCCGCTGAACGTCACCGGAAACGAATATCCGTAGGAACCGTAGGCGTATACATACAGCGGATTTGAGCCGTCGACTTTTTTCATATCCGTGCGATAAATGACGGACACCGGGACTTTTACGCCATCCCGCGCGGTCGCCCAGACTCGTTCGGATTTGTATTTAGAAGGATCGTAGCCTCCCGGCACTTCGTTTTGCTTGAGCAGGGTCGAGGTATGCTTTTCCACGTCGTAGTCAAATACGGAAGAGGGTGTAATGAGTGATTGGTAGGAGTAGCGGAAAAGCTTGGTCCGGAACTCACGATTGACCTGTGGAAAAGCTGTGTAGACGGGCTCTGGATAGCTGATTCGCTGTTTTGCGCCGCTCGCGAGGTTCACAATGGTGAGCTGCGGCAGCCCATTCTCGCGCTCCACCAAAACATAGAAGTCCTGAAATCCCTCGACGCCGGAGAGCATCACATCCGCGCGGACGGGAATGATCTCCCTCCAGTTTTTCTTCCCGGGATCGCTGACCGGCGCCGTGACCAGCCGGAAGTTGCGCCCTTTGTCATTCGTGCGGATGTAAAACTGATCGCCGATATGCTCGGCATCGTATTCGACGTCTTGTTCGCGCGGAGCAATCAGTTTCCATTCGCCGGCGGGGTTGGCCGCTTCCAGGTAGCGGACCTCCGAAGTGGTGTGGCTGCCGGATTCCAGCAGGATGTATTTGCGGCTGCGCGTCCTGCCCGCGCCAAGGTCGAAGCGCTCGTCTTTCTCTTCGTAGACCAGGTCATCGTTCTTCGTATCCGTTCCGACTTTGTGCCGATAGAGGCGATACTGGCGCTTTGCCGGATCTTCCACAGTGTAGAAAAGCGTTTGATTGTCAGCCGCCCATACGATGGATCCGGTCTTTTCCACGGTATCGGGCAGGTCTTTGCCTGTGCGCAAATCGCGCACGTGCAGGCGGTACTGCCGGAAGCCGGTGTTGTCCGTGGAATAAGCCAGTAAATTGCCGTCGTCACTGATAGTGTAGCTGCCCAGGGCCATGAATTTTTCACCCTTGGCCAGTTCGTTGACGTCAACAGTGATTTGCTCCGCGGCTTCCAGGCTTCCCTTCTTCCGCGCATAAATTTGGTACTGCTTGCCTGCCTCCCAACGCGAATAGTAAAAAAAGTCTCCCTCTTTGTACGGGACGTTTACGTCGGTTTCCTTGATGTGGCTGAGCATTTCCTCGTACAGCTTTTTCTGAAGCGCCTCCGTCGGTTTCATCACCGCGTCCGTATAGGCATTCTCTGCTTCCAGATATTGCGCCACTTCCGGATTGGATTTCTCGCGTAGCCAGTGATAGTCGTCCGGCAGATTCCCGCCATTGATGTGGTTTTCGGTGTGGACTTTCTTGGCTACCGGAGGAGCAATCTCCGCCGGCGCATTCGCGTTTTTCCCGTCGTCCGCCGTCGATGCGGCAGGCATCCACGCGGCTCCCAGCCATCCAGCCAAAATAATCCCAAGGGAAAAGCACTTGCGTCGCGTCATTTTCATCCTCAATTCAAGAATTTCGTCCAGCGCGTCAAAGTGGTCGCCAAGCGGCGGAGAGACAGGATAGTCCAATTGACGCTGCTTTGGAATCGTGTAGTCTGAGGAACGCCGCGTTGCATCGAACTCCGGAAACGAGAGTCCATGGCCAGCCAAAAACCAGTTTTCACGCGTGAGACGTTTCAATTCTTCAAGGACCTTGGCAGACACAACTACAAGGAGTGGATGGACGCGAATCGCGACCGCTACCAAGCGGCGATAGTGCAGCCGCTCCGGCGACTGCTCGAAGAACTTGCTCCCGCTGCGCTGAACTTGGATGCACGCTTCGATACAACCGGGCACCGAGGCGCGAATTTCTCACGGATTAATCGGGATATTCGTTTCGCGAAAGACAAGACGCTTTACAAAACGAACATGTACTTGAAATTTTCCGTTTCCGCGCCGGGCAAGCGGGAAACCGGGCAACTATACGTCGGGATCAGCGCGGACACGGTCACCGCGGGATTCCGAATCTACTCCGGAGGGAGGCGCAAAGAGTCCACGCTTGCCATCGTGGCCGAGCCGCGCGCAAACGCGGATCCCGGCTGGATTGCGAAACAGAAAAAGCGCCTCGGCCGCCACTACGAAAGTTACTGGTACCGCATGCAAAAGGGTGAATGGACGCAGCACTCCGGCTGGCCAACGACTCTTGATGATTGGAAGAAAATCCAGGCCTGGATCGTCCGCCGGAAACTGAGTCCCGCCGCCGCGACACGCTCCACGTTTCCGGCAGAGGCCGCAAAAATCTTCCGCGATGTTTATCCGCTGCTGCGCTTCACTTCGCTCGACGAGTGAACGCTAGGCGGCCGCCCAGAAGCGAAGCGCCACTAGATTCCAAGACCAAAGAAAACCGGTCATCACGCAGCAGGCGGAAGAAACCAGCAGAGAGTGAATTCGAACGCTGGGATGGATTTCCTCCTTAGGAACGCGAACCGCCAGAATGAGGCCGGCAATCGAAAGAATTGGAAAGAAAAACGTTCCGAGGAAAATGCCAAATGTCCAAAGGTTGAAGGTGCCGATGTGCGTACCACTCAATTGGGTGAAGCAAAGGGGTACGAGCAGGAGCGACAAGGTTGCAAGCAGCGGGACCACTCGCACCGATAGGTGACGAACATCCTTCATGGCGCCTACGAATTTCAGGACCATCCAGATGAGCGCGAAAGGAAGTGTGGTCAGCATGAGCAGGAGGCAAAGAGAGAGAGCGGTGATGCGAAGGAACGGGATCGCCAGGGAACTGCGCTCGCTATAGGGGATTCCAGCGAGGCCGCTGCCGGCGACCGCCATGCCGCCGGACTCGCTGGTGAAAAAAATTATCGTGGCTTCGGGATCTTTTTCACCGCGGAACAGATTCTTGCCGACGCAGAACAGCGGTTCGGGCTGGCCGAATAATCCGGAACGGTTCAGTTTGCCATTGATGACGCGGAAGCGCGTGCCTCCAGCCAGGTTATCCAAGAACCCAAAGATTTGGTTTCGTGGCGCGCGGGGAGCGTAAAAGCCTGCGAGCTTTTCCAGTTCGGCCGCGGGCGGATTGATTGCGGCTTGCTGCGGCTTTGGGAAATCTTTGGAAAGAAAATCGATGGCCAGGCGGCTGGTTTCCGTCAGCGCGCGGCCGGAACTTGTGCTGTTCAGGAGGAGGACGTAGCCCCAGTTTTGTTCCGGCATGTAGCGATAGCTGGAGAGGAAACCATCGATGCCGCCGTTGTGGCCGTGGGTCACGACTCCGCCCTCAACCGTCGAATAGTTCGCCAGGCCGTAGCCAAGCCGCAGCCCGTTTCTTGCCGCCAGTGTAGTTTCCGGCGTTTCCATGCGCAGGATGGATTCGGGTTTCACCAGTTGGGCGTCGCCCGCTTTTCCCCGGTGAAGGAGAAGTTGCACCAGCTTCGCCAATTCGCCGGGTGAAGCCTTCAAGTCTCCCGCGGGGCGCAGGTAAATGAACGGGTATCCGGCAGACTTTGGCGGATCGCCTTCGTAGCCGGTCGCAAGGAGCGGCTTGTTTGCATCGGTGAACGGATAATCGGCTTTTTCCATGCCCATGGGGCGCAGAAACATTTCGCGGATATAGCGATCGAACGGTTTGCCCGTCACTTTTTCGATCAGATAGCCGGCCACGGCGTTTCCGGGATTCGAATAAGACATTCGCGTCCCGGGCGGCCAGCGCGTGACCTGCGGCTTCTGAAAACGCTTGAAAACATCGAGCAGCGGAAAGTCATAGCGATCGCGCAGATTGTAGAGTTCGCAGAATTCCATGTCGTCGAAACCGGCAGTGTGCTCCAGAAGATTCACGACGCGCACGGGATGTGTGGCTTCCCACTTATTCCGGAAGGGAATTTCCGGTGCAACGTCCTGCAAGCGGGCGTACAAATTGATTCTTCCGTCTTCCTGAAGTTTCAAAAGCGCGAGAGCGACAAATGTTTTGCTGATGGAGCTGGCACGGAATTCCGTGTCGCAGGTGACGCCGCGTTTCGTGGCAACGTCGGCTATGCCAATTCCGCCGCACCAGAGAAGCTCGCCGTTCGCGATCAACGCGACGCCTGCTCCCGGTACGTGCTCTTTGTCGAGCACGTCTTTCATCGCTTTCTGCAATTCTTCGAGGGTTTTCGGGTGCACCAAGTCATTCTTCTGCTGCGCGCGGCAAGGCGTCTGCATGAGGAGCACGGCGATGAAACTAATAAGAAAAAACAATCGCGAGGGCGTGGGATGCATCCAGTGCTCCTGACATTGTCTTTGTTCCGGTTACGCCAGCATTGTAATGGGGTATCCAGACAGCACAAAGAAATTCGGCGCTTCGCAAAGCGTGCTTCTGGCGCGTACAGCGATTGACGCTGAACGCCCGCTCGCATACGATTTCGCGGTTGCGATCAGACATTTCGAACTATTCTTCGGGGAGAGCGGCATGAAACGGTTCGTATCAATGATTGTTTGGACGGGTCTCGCGCTCCTCGGTGCCGGCGCCTTTGGCAAAATCGCTCTCGAGCGCGGGGAAAGGCTGAACGCGATCTGGTTTGTCGTGGCGGCGATCTGCACGTATCTCGTTGCGTATCGTTTTTATTCGGCGTTCATTGCAGCGAAGCTGCTGGCCTTGGACAATACGCGCGCAACTCCCGCGGAAATGCACGATGATGGACGCGATTTTGTGCCCACCAACAAGTGGGTGCTTTTTGGCCATCATTTCGCCGCCATCGCAGGCCCGGGGCCGCTCGTGGGTCCGACGCTTGCCGCGCAGTTTGGCTATTTGCCGGGAACGCTCTGGCTGATCGCGGGGGCGGTGCTGGCGGGCTGCGTGCAGGATTTCGTGATTCTGTTTTGCTCCATCCGGCGCGATGGAAAATCGCTCGGCCAAATGGCCCGCGAAGAGGTGAGCGAGCGCGGCGGATTCATCGCGCAGCTTGCCGTGCTGGCGATCATGGTGATTCTGCTGGCAGTCGTGGCGCTGGTGGTAGTGAATGCGCTCAAATCCTCTCCGTGGGCGACGTTTACGCTGGCGATGACCATTCCGATCGCGCTCCTGCTCGGCGTGTATCTCCGTTTCGTGCGGCCGGGGCGCGTGCTGGAAGCGTCCATCATGGGAGTGGTACTGGTGGTGTTTGCGGTAGTTGCGGGACAGTGGGTGGCGGACTCGCCTTCGTGGGCGCACGTCTTCACGCTGAGCGGCATCGCGCTTACGTTCGCGATCATTTTTTACGGCTTTGCGGCTTCCGCGCTGCCGGTTTGGTTGCTGCTGGCGCCGCGCGACTATCTCAGCGCGTTTATCAAGGCTGGAGCGATTTTTTGCCTTGCGGGGGGCATTCTGTTTGTCCGGCCGCAAGTGTTGATGCCGCCGCTCACGCGCTTTGTTGACGGTACGGGGCCGGTGTTCGCCGGGAAAATATTTCCATTTTGTTTCATTACCATCGCATGCGGCGCGATCAGCGGATTCCATTCGCTGATTTCTTCCGGGACGACGCCGAAGATGATTCTGCGCGAAGGCCACGCTCGACTGATCGGCTACGGCGCGATGCTGCTTGAATCGTTTGTCGGCGTGATGGCCATGGTGGCGGCGTGCGCCATGACGCCGGGCGTCTATTTCGCCATCAACAGCCCACCGAGCGTTGTGGGTGCGACAGGCGATGCGGCGGCTGCCACGATCAGCGGCTGGGGCTTCCCGTTGCAAGCACAAACCATGACCGATCTGGCGCATTCCGTGGGCGAGATCACGCTGTGGAACCGCGCCGGCGGCGCTCCATCGCTGGCCGTCGGCATGGCGCAGATTTTTTCGAACACCATCGGCGGAGCGCGGCTGATGAGCATCTGGTATCACTTCGCGATCATGTTCGAAGCGCTTTTTATCCTTACCGTGCTGGACGCGGGCACACGCGTGGGCCGCTTCATGGTGCAGGAACTCGGCAGCCGCGTGTGGAAGCCGTTCGGGCGGCGCGGCTGGATGCCGGGGATTTTGCTTTCGAGCGCCGTGATCGTGGGAATGTGGGGTTATTTTCTCTATCAAGGCGTGATTGATCCGCTGGGGGGAATCAATTCGCTTTGGCCGCTGTTCGGAATTTCGAATCAACTGCTCGCGGCCGTGGCGCTCGTGGTCGCCACCACTATTTTGCTGAAGATGGGACACCTGCGATGGATTTGGGTGACGGTGCTGCCGATGGCGTGGCTCGTCACCATCACTATGACCGCGAGCTACCAGAAGATTTTCGATGCGAATCCGCGGTTGGGTTTCCTCGCCGCGGCAAACGCCATGATCGCGCAGATTGCAGCCGGAAAAATCTCCGCCGAGAAAATTGCCGAGACTCATCGCCTTATTTTCAACCAGAGGCTCGATGCCGCGGTTACGGCCGTTCTGGCATTGATGATTCTTGTGCTGCTCGTGGAAGCGCTGGTCCAGTGGTACTCGATTCTCAGCCGGCGGAGCGAGCCCGTTCTCCACGAATCGCCATATGTCGCGACGCAATGGGCGGAAGACTTTTCCGGCGCGGCCCACGGCGAAGCGCAAGGAGACGATTGATGCGCAGGGCGAGAAAAATCACCAGACGATTCCTGCGCCGCTTCTGGCGCGGGCTTCGAGAATGGTGCGGAGACGCGGCATACGAGCGCTATCTCCGTTCGCGTGGCACGCGGGAGAGTACGCGTCCTCCGCTTACCGCCGCAGAGTTCTACGTCGAACAGCTCGACCGGCGCTACTCTCGCCCGAACCGCTGCTGCTGAAGGTTTTCCAAATTGGTATTGTCGCCGTCACGGCCTCAGGAGTAGACTCGCGATAATCCCCGGTAGGGCCCCATCTTCGACAGTTTCATGGAGGAATCATGCGATTGATGTCCCGGATAGTTTTGTTTCCTCTCCTTGTGATTGCTGTTGCTCTTCTGTATGTCAGCTCCGCAGCGGAAGAGAAGTCTGCAAAACCCGATTTTGATATGACCGCCAGCTACATCGAAGCGTGTAGTTGCGATATGTTCTGCCCTTGTTACTTCAACACGCACTCCACGCAGCACATGGACGAACAGCATATGGACGCGCACTTTTGCCGCGCCAATCTCGTTCTCAAAGTGGACAAAGGCCACTACAAAAACACCCAGCTCGATGGCGCCAAGGTATGGATCGCGACCGATCTGGGCAGCGAATGGAGCACCGGCAAGGACTCCTGGGCCGTAGTCAATTTTGCTCCAAGCGTTTCGGCCGATCAGAAAGCCGCGCTCGGCGACATCATCGGCCAGCTCTATCCTTTCAAGTGGGAGAAATTCGATGTGGACACACAGGATTTCAGCTGGACGGTTGACGAAAAGACAGGCATCGCTCACGCCAAGTTGAATAGCGGGAGGGGCGAAGTAATCTTGGAACGTGTGAAAGGCGATAACGCCCACCACGAGGTGGTGATGCACAATTTGACGTACTGGAAGGCGCAGTCCAACGATGGCTTCCGCATGTGGAAAAACACACACGAAGCTTTCGAAGGTGCGGGGCACAAGTTCGCCTATGAAGGGACGAACGGTTTCCTGATCACCATCCATTTCTCGGGTAACGCCAAGACTGCTTCAGCAGATTAAGCTTCGATGCAATCCGAGCCGGGTGTTCGCTTTCCAGCGATTGATGGTGGCGCGAATACCCGGCTAGAGTTCTTCTTCCTCTTCGCCGCGGTGTTTCAGTACGGTGGTCTTGTGCGTGATCCGGATGCTGTGGTTGCGGATTCCGGAGAGGATCGCGCGACGTGTTTCTGCAGGCAGCATTTCCGGCGCAAACACGCCGGGCAGGTCGCGCGGGAGAAACTTGATGAAGAGCGCGGCGACGTGAGCGGTCGCATACGCCACCGGCGTGGTGAATCGTCCTTGCTGCCGGATTTGGTACAGCGTCGGAAACGTGCAATCACTCCGGATCAGCAAGCGCTGATCCTCTTTTTTGCCGTGCTTGACCCCCTGAACGAGTACGGCGGCGGCGAATCGCGCGTTCTGCAGAACACCCTGGCGAATCAGCTTGGCAATCATGCGCGGGGAAGAGGTTTGCGGAAAACGTTGCCGTGTCATGCCGCGCGACTTCGATAGTTTCCCCTGTTTGTGCCAGCGCCGCAGACGGTCGATTTCGTTTCCGCCAATCTTTACGTCCAAATCCTTCATGGGAATGAAGTGTGGGAGCGTGGCGACTTCATCCTGAGCCGCAAGCACCACGCGCGCGGTTCCGATAGGGTCAACGAAACGGAATTTTTCGATCTCCGAAAACCGCTTGCACAGGCGAAATTTTCCATCGCGATAGACTTGCGGGTTCGAGACCGCTTCATCAAAGGAGACTTCCGGCGACCATTGGGAAATTGGGTCGTGGCTTTCGCTGCTCTCGTAGAGGCGGACGTGCACGGCTTCGACCTCATCGAGCAGCTCGGCGGCACGTTTGACGAGCAGGTTTGTCAGTCCGGGGGCCACGCCGGCGTTGATGAGACCCGCGCGGTTTTTCGCCTGGAATTTTTTCGTGTAGCGGAACTGTTCCGCTCGGAAGGGATGGCGGGTCAGGTGGGAGCTTAGATCGAGGTAATGCGCCCGCAGCCGCACCGCCGCGCGCAGCACGATTTCATTGAAGACCGACGCCGAAGCATTGACGATGAGCTGGCAACCCTTGGCGGCCTTCACGATTCCGCGGAAATTCCGCGCGTTCACTTCCGTAAGAGGGATTGTGCTCTTCCTGCCGAGGAAGCGCCGCGCGCGCTCCGGGTCACGGTCGCCGCACCAGACCGTATGTCCCTGCCGCTCCAGCAATTGTGCGAGGAGGGAACCGGTCGCTCCGGCCCCCAAAACGAAGATCCGCATGGCGTGGCCAAAACTCTATCACAGACCCCGGGCGCACATTGTCGGTTCGTCAAGCTCAGGTGTTGGAGGCAGGACGAGGCGCGGGCGCCCCGCGCAAGAGGCCTTCGGTGCTCAAATCTTCATCCAAATCCGGCCAGTGGATACCGTAGCCGCCACCGGCAATTTTCCAATTCCTTAACTGCTCCTGAGTGGCACGGAAAAGTCGCGGATACCAGGCGAGAGGCACACTGATGGTTCGTCCATCCATCAACGAAACGCTAAGAGAGTCGTCAGCGAAACTCACGTCTGACACTCGTTCATCAGCTTTTGTAGCGCGCGGCATTTCTCAATTCTACCGAATTGCAGTTCACTTAGCACAGGCATACACTAGGCTTCGTAACTCCGACCCCTATGGCCTACGGGAGAGATAACCCATGGCCGCTGGGGCGAAGTCCTGAGAAGTTTCGGGACTGAGGGTTTGGGTGGAAACACCTTGGCCTCCCGTGCTTGGAAAGGAGCGACCACACCGAAAATGCGTAGTTTTTCGGTGGGCGCCCGATTCCCAGCACTGGATCGGGCGGTTTTGTTTTAAGGCTCCTTTGCGCCCAGAACGCGAGGCGCTGCATCCAAGATGTGTGACATATGACGACCCTGCACGACAAATTCGGCCGCCAGATCACCGACCTGCGCATCTCCATCACGGATCGTTGTAATTTCCGCTGCGTCTATTGCCGTTCCGCCGATCCGGAAAACTATCGCGACCACGATGAAATTCTCTCCTGGCCCGAGCTCGATCGCCTCGCGAAAATCTTTCTGAGCCTCGGCATCCGCAAGATTCGCATCACGGGTGGTGAGCCGCTGGTGCGCGAAGGCGTCGAGGACTACATCGCGCGCCTCCATGCCTTGGGCGTCGAAGACCTCTCCATGACCACCAACGGACATTTGCTGGCGGAACGTTGCGACCAGCTGATCGCTGCGGGCCTGCGACGCATCAACATCAGCTTGGATTCGCTGGACCCCGGCAAATTCGAACGCATCACGCGCACGAAATCTTTCTCCACGGTGATGCACAGCATCGACGCGGCGCAAAAATCGCGCCTGGCCCCCGCAAAAGTGAATGCCGTCTTGGTACGCGGCATGAATGATGATGAAGTCGAAGCTTTCGCGTTGTTCGCGCGCGAGAGCGGCGTGATCATGCGCTTCATCGAGTTCATGCCACTGGACGCCGACCGCCACTGGACGCGCGATCTTGTAGTTCCCGCCGCGGAAATTCACGCGCGCATTCATGCCCGCTGGCCGCTCGTCCAGATTCCGCATGAGCGCAGTGAGACTGCCCGCAAGTATCGCTTCGCTGACGGCGCGCCCGGCGAAATCGGCCTCATTGCTCCGGTGACGCAGCCCTTCTGCGGCCACTGTTCGCGCATCCGGCTCACCGCCGACGGGAAGTTGCGCACGTGCCTGTTCAGCAAGGACGATCATGATCTTCGTTCCTTGCTTCGCGAAGGGGCGTCCGACGAGGATCTGGCTTCGTACGTTTGTTCGGTGGTCACGGAAAAAGAAGAGGGCCATCGCATCAATGAACCCGGTTTTGTGCAGCCCTCGCGCACCATGGTTTTCATTGGCGGCTAGAAACAAGTCCCCACGGAAAAGCGGGCGGACAGAATCTTGCATCGACCGCATACAAACTTTGCGCTAGCATCGAATAGAACGGGCTTGGGCCCGTTTTTTGATGCGGCGTGCGGACGGCGCTGAAACGGATTGCTATGGCGGACGAAGACGACGAGCAGGAACAGGACGAAACTCCGGAGCCGCCACAGCGGCTCTTTACCCTCACCGAAGCGGAGCGCGCGCGCCAGGAGCTCGAGCCCTTTCTCGTTGAGGCCATCGGCTGCCGCAAGAAACTGGCGGGCCTGGAAAATGATCTCTCCGCCGTCTCTGCGCGGATCATGATGATGGGCGGCGTGCTCGTCCCCTACGAAAAACTGGCGACGTTGAGGATGGAACACACGCAGCTGGCGGAAACGATGAAGTCCGCGCTCGACCGCATTCTCGAAACCGGGTGCCTGATCAAGGATCTCGATGTCGGCCTCCTGGATTTTCCCGCCGTCATTGATAATCAGGACGTGTATCTCTGCTGGAAGCTCGGCGAAGACCGCATCCGTTTTTATCATCGCCAGGACGAAGGTTTCGCGAAGCGCAAGCCGCTGGACCCGCGCGATCTCGGCCCCGGCGACACCGTGCAATGATCATGTAATCGCGGGTCTTCAAACCCGGCTCTTTCCGTCGTCATCCAGAATCTGCGGAGCGAAGGATCTCAACTGTAATTTCTTCGCCGCCTCAAACTGTGAGTGACTTTGACTGACCATCCTGAAAACCGCCTGAAAGATTCGGCCAGCCCCTACTTGCGCTCCGCCTCGCACCAGCCCATTGATTGGCACGAATGGGGCGACGCGGCCTTTGCGCGCGCGAAGACCGAAGATAAACCCATTCTTCTCGACATCGGGGCGGTCTGGTGCCACTGGTGCCACGTCATTGACCGCGAAAGCTACGAGAACGTTGAAATCGCGAAAATCATCAACGAACATTTTGTCCCGGTGAAAGTGGACCGGGACGAGCGTCCCGACGTGGATTCCCGCTATCAATCCGCCATCAGCGCCATTTCCGGCCAGGGCGGCTGGCCGTTGACCGGCTTTCTGCTTTCCGATGGCAAGCCGTTTTTTGGCGGCACCTATTTTCCGCCCGACGATCAGATGGGCCGCCCCGGATTTCGCCGAGTTCTGCTGGCCGTCGCCGATTCCTACCGCAACAAACGCGCTGAGCTGGAGCGCGCCGCCAATTCTCTTGCCGACGCGGTCTCGCAAGCCGAAGTCTTCGCCGGCGCCCGCGCCGACTTCGATCTCGGCGTCGTCGAGGAGCAGATCAGCTCGATTACCAAACTTTTCGATATCAAGAATGGCGGCTTCGGCCAGGCGCCGAAATTCCCCCACGCTTCGGCCATCGATCTCCTCCTTGAGCGCTATCAACAGACGAAAGAAAAACATCTCCTCGCAATGGCCGAAACCACCCTCGAAAAAATGGCCCGCGGCGGCGTCTATGACCAACTCGGCGGCGGCTTTCACCGCTATTCCGTGGATGAGCGCTGGCTCGTCCCGCATTTCGAAAAAATGTCGTACGACAATTCGGAACTACTGAAGAACTATCTCCATGGCTACCAGGTCACGCGGAACCCATTTCTGCGAGAAACCGCGGAGAGCATCCTTGGCTGGGTCAACGAGGACTTGTCCGACCAGCATAACGGCGGCTTCTACGCCAGCCAGGACGCCGACGTTTCCCTCGACGATGATGGTGACTATTTCACCTGGAGCCTCGACGAGCTGCGAGCCGCGCTCTTACCCGAAGAGGCACGTATCATGGAGCTATGCTATGACGTGGAAGCTCACGGGGAAATGCACCACGATCCCGCCAAGAATGTTTTGTGGATTGCACGAGATGCTGCCGGCATCGCGGAGCAACTGGGCCTGGATGAAGCCACCGTGCGCATCACCATTGCGAAGGCGAAAGGAAAACTGCTCGCCGCTCGGAAGCCGCGTCCCACGCCTTTCATTGACAAGACAATGTACGCCTCATGGAACGCGATGTTCGTCTCGGCGTATCTCACCGCCGCGCGCGTTCTGGGAGGATCGCTTGGCTCGGATTGCCGCGCCTTCGCTCTGAAAACGCTCGATCGTATGTTGAAAGAAGCCTGGAGCGAGTCCCGCGGGTTCGGCCATCGCATCGGCGGCCCCGCTCTGGAAGGCTCACTCGACGATCAGGTCTTCAGCGTGCTCGCGCTTCTCGACGCTTACGAAGCCGCGCTCGATCCGCGCTACTTTGCGGCCGCGCAAAAAACGATGGACCTCGCCGTCGTCCGCTACGGTGATGCCGAGGGCGGCGGTTTCTTCGATCGTCCCTCCGACGCCGCGCCGATGGGCGGCCTCGACGTTCGCCGCAAGCCGTTCCAGGATTCACCGACGCCCAGCGCCAATTCCGTCGCCGCCATCGCGCTCGTTCGAATGCACGCCTTCACCGGCGACGACCGTTATCGCGCCTTCGCAAAGAAAACGCTCGAAGCCTTCGCAGGCATTGCCCCGCAATACGGCCTCTTCGCCGCGACTTACGGCCTCGCCGCCACGCTTTTCGCGCATCATCCAGTGCAAGTCGTCATCACCGGCGATTCGATCGATCCCGCCGCGCAGGCCCTTGAGGCCGCGGCCCACCGCGTCTACCGCTTCGGCAAATCCGTCCTGCGCGTCCCTCCGGAAACCCCGCAACTTCATCTCGCCGGAGCCCTCAAAGAAACGCTACCGCATCTCCCCAAAGACAAGTCCCTCGCCATCGTCTGTTCCGGCAGCACCTGTCTTCCGCCCACCAGCGATCCCAAACAACTGATTGCCCTCCTAGAGAACGGCGCGACCGGAGCTGCAGTCTCCTAGCCGTGGCTCACAAAAAACGGGCGCAGTGCTCAGCACCGCGCCCGCCGTATCCTTAGTTCGTTACTTTTTTTCCTTACTTCTTACTTCTTCGGCCGCGATTCCGGCGGCACCATTCCCGCCATCCGGTAATACACCACGAGTTGTCCGTAGTGTTCGCCCGAGTGCTCCGTGAAGCCGTAGGCGAAGTCAATCACCCGGAACTGCCGATTCGAGTAGGGATCAACCACCAGCGAATTCAGGCCCGCATCGCCTTTTGCTTTGATCGCCGCCGCCCCATCCGCAAAAGATTTCTTGACGTACGCGGCGACTTCCGCTTTTGTCTTCAGCTTGTCCTTTGAGAAATCTTCACCCGCCGGCGGTTTTTCGCCGTTCACAGGATTCGTGAAAAAGTAGTTCGTATCCGCAACATGCAACAGCCCTTCCCGGAAGCTGCGCTGCTCCGGTTTCGGCTTGAACTCGTACTTGTCCTCCGGAAAATCCTCCGCCATGGCGATCAACTTCCGCCCGATATCATTCCATTGTTCAAGGACCACCTGCGTTGGACTCAAGGCGGGCTTCGGCGCTTCGAGCTTTTTTTCCTGTGACACCACGGGAAGCACCGCCAGCCCTGCCGCCAACACCAGGCCTGCAACCACGTTCCACTTCTTCATATATTTCTCCTCCGATTCGCCCGGAAGCCGGACGTTCACTCCATCAGACGCAGCACCCCGTCAGGCGTTTCCATAGGTTCGCGCCTAAAACCCCTGTCTTCCGCGGGGGTTCATCTTACGCGGTAGGGGCTTTCGCGTCATGCCCTATTCCCAGGACCATACATGTTAAACTTGAGGTTCGTGCCTGGGGGCACCACCAACGTGAATTGGGGTTATCTGCTGCTGCGCATCGCGATCGGCTTGGGAATCTTGACGCTGCTCTTCATGTCCCAGCGTTTCTGGTACCGGGGGCTCTGGCGGGTCACCGCAAATTGGGGCCGAGTTTCACTCCGCGTTGGGGTCCGGGTGGCCTATATCCTGGCCCTACTGGTCGTCATTTTCACCATCGCTGGGAGCTTCAGCCTTGGCCAGCGGCGCATCGTTCCACAACCCTCGATGGTTTCCGTGCTTATGGGCCTCTGGTTTTTCAGCGCGCTTTTTGCGTATTTGGCCGTCAAGGTCGTTCACGGGCTGGAGCGCGTCTGGCGATTGCTGCACGCCGCAGCCGCCAAGGAAGCCGCGGTCACGCCCGGTGCATCCTCACAAGCCTTGGCCACTCCCGATGCTCCCGAGACCGTTGCCGACCCCGGCCGCCGCTACTTTTTCCGCGCGGCCACCGCTGCTGCCGGCGCCGCTCCTTTTCTCGGCGCGATGTATGGTTTTGCTGCCGAGCGCCTGAACTACCAGGTGCGCCGCATCGAAATCCCCGTGCACAATTTGCCGGCTGCGCTCGACGGGATGCAAATCGTGCAGATCAGCGACATCCACTTGAGCGGCTACATGTCCCGCTCGCAAGTGCGCCGCGCCGTGGATATGGCCAACGATCTTGGCGCCGATCTTGCCGTCGTCACTGGCGATCTCATCACCGGCGTCGGCGACTCCATTTCAGATTGCGTGGAGGAAGTTGGCCGCTTGCACGCGCCCCTCGGCACCTGGGGCTGCAACGGCAATCATGAGATTTACGCGGGCGTGGAAGACGAAGCCGCTTCTCTTTACAGCCAGGCGGGCATGAGGCTCTTGCGCCAGGAAAACGCACAGATCGCGTTCAAGGGTGCGCAGTTTAATCTCATCGGCGTGGACTATCAGCGCGAACGTACTCCGCGCGGCCAGCGGCAACAGACTCTGGCTAGCGTCGCGCCACTCGTCCGGCGCGATATGCCCAACATTCTCCTTTCGCACAATCCCAACAGTTTTAATCGCGCTGCCGAACTCGGCATCGAACTTTCTCTCGCGGGCCATACACACGGCGGCCAGATCCAGGTGGAAATTCTCGATCATCGCCTGAGTCCCGCTCGCTTTATCACCGACTACATCGCCGGCCTTTACCAGCGCCCGCTGTTTGCCCCTGCTCCCGTGGAACGGGCTGCTTCGAACGCGCGCGTTCCCCGGACATTCAGCCCGTCGCTCTTCGCCTCGTCTTCGTCGGCGATGGCCCGTCTGTACGTGAATCGTGGTCTCGGAACCGTCGGCGCTCCCGTCCGCCTGGGTGTGCCTCCGGAAATCAGTTTGATAGTGCTCCGTAGTGCCTGACCCGTTTTTCCACGTACGGGCGTAATCGGCAGCGGTCCCATTCGAGTCGGGGAATAAAGCCCTCCAATCTTCAGTATTCTTTTTGATTCTTTGCTTCAGATTCTTGGAACTTGCCTGTGCCCGGCGTAATACGGCTCAGGCAAGTTCCTTGTTCTCAAACGCAATTAATCGCCCGCCGGGAATATAACCTTGGACTCTGGCTTGCATCAAAGCAGTTCGAGTCCAGCCGGCGGAAGTTCGTCTGCGAGCACATGGGACGTGTTTCGCGTCGAAAATCTCGCTTTGGAAGGATTCTTAAATGCTGTCCAAATGGAAGTTCTGGAAGTCTCTTCCGGTGTTTGCACTTTCGCTTTTCTTGCTCCCCGCTGTAACACAAGCGCAGCATTATAAACAAACGAACCTCGTCTCCGACATCCCAGGGACGGCTCCGGTTACTGACCCCAATCTGAAAAACCCCTGGGGACTCACTCGTTCGAGCGGCAGCCCCTTCTGGATTAGCAATAACAATAGCGGCACATCAAGCCTGTACAGTGGCACCGGTGGCGCCATCAACATCTTCACGGAAGCCGGCGGCGCCGCTGGAAATTTCATTACTGTTCCGCCTCCAGGTTTCGCTCCCGGCACGCAATCCGCTCCGACGGGAGTCGTGTTTAATGGCAGCAAGACCGATTTTCTCTTGGACAAAGGCACTCCCGCCGGGTTGTCCGCTGCTTTCATCTTTTCCACGGAAGACGGCACCATTTCCGGCTGGAATCCCGGCGCCAACGTTGCCGCGGGGGCCAAGCCGCCTTCCATCAACGCGGTTCTTGAAGTCGACAACTCCGAAAAAGGCGGGCCCAATGGGGCCGTCTACAAAGGCGCCACCTCCGCCGAAATCAACGGCAACAAATTTCTCTACGTCACGAATTTCCGTTCCGGCCAAGTGGAGGTTTACGATACGAACTTCAAGCGCGTGCACCTTGGGGACGATGCCTTCGATCCCAACGGTGATGGCGACCATGACGGCGACAACAGTGGCGGCGAACGCATCCCGCACGGCTTCGCTCCATTTAACATTCAGAACATCGGCGGCACCCTCTTCGTCACTTACGCCAAGCAGGATGCGCCCAGACACGATCCCGTCGGCGGCGACGGCCTGGGCTTCGTCGAGCTCTTTACTCCCGCGGGCAAGCACATTGGCCACCTCGAGCACGGCGACTGGCTCAATGCGCCCTGGGGCGTGGTGTGGACCACACGCGATTTCGGCGAGTTCAGCAACACCATCCTCGTCGGCAATTTCCGTAGCGGCTGGATCGCCGCGTTTAACGGCTTTACCCACAAATTCCTCGGGTTCGTGAAGAACCCCGACGATTCGCTTATGTTTATTGACGGATTGTGGTCTCTTACGTTCGGGAATGACGGGACAGCCGGACCGGCGAACACATTGTTCTTCACCGCGGGCCCTAACGGGGAAACGGACGGCCTCTTCGGCACCATCACGCCCGTTGACGGCCTCGACGGCGACGAAGAGTAATCCGCACAAGTTCCAAAAAAGAAGAAAGTAAAATATGGAGACGGCAGGGTGGCCATCACGACTGCCGTCTCCTTTTTTATTCACCGCGCTGTGGCAGAGCGCATGGCCCTGTCGGCAAGCTCACGGCGGGCAGGTTGGCCGTGCCGTGAGCAGCAGAATGCAGTACACGTGACGTCGCTGGGTTGGCTGCCTATGGTGTGGTTTCGGTGCGGAGGCGAGCGATGACCAGGCGGATTTCTTCGTAGGGGATTTCAGGTGGGAGAGTCTCTTTGAGAGGCTTGAGGCGGTCCATTCCAAGTTGGCGGCAGGCGGCGGCGATCTGGTTGTAGCGTTCGGCGCTTAACCAGCCGGGTTGGAAGACGGCTTCACCCCGTTCGATGAGGTCGGCGACTAGGGACACGACGGCGCGCAGGGTTCGGGAACGGATTTGGGCGATTTCTTCGAACGTGCGGCCTTCTTCGAGGAGGCGCAGGGTTTCCTTTGCGGGAGAAGAGACTTTTAGTTTGCCGTCGTTCGTAGCCCGTTCACCCTGGCGGAAGCGTCGGAGAGCGTCGAGGATTTCTTTGCCGTACATTTCTATGCGTTTATCGCCGAAGCCGGAGATGCCGCGGAGTTCTTGAAGAGTTGAAGGCTTCGCGATACACAGATCCACGAGCGCGGAATCGTGGAGGACGACGAAGGCGGGAAGGCCTCTATCGGTGGCGGCCTTTCGGCGCCACTCGCGCAAATACTCTTTCAATTCCAGATCGAGCGCGCCCAACGAAGTACTGGCATCAGGAAGTTGAATTGCCGCACGGGGTGATTCTACGTTGCGCGGCGCGCCGCGTTTATTTCGCGGCGATTGCAGTTCGATTTCCAGCCAATCTGGTGGAGTGGCGCAGGCGTCGCAATTGCCGCAGGATTCCCATTTGGGAGTTTCGCCGAAGTGCTGGCAGATCTGGCGCTGCCGGCAGCTATCGGATTGTACGAAGCGTTCAACTTCATGATAACGATCCCAGGCGCGTTCGCGCTCGGCACGGTCTTCGATCTTTCCGTTGAAGTAGGCGTGGAGGCCTGCGTCTTTTTTTTGCCAGAACAAAAAGCAATCGGCGGGGAGGCCGTCACGGCCGGCGCGACCTGCTTCCTGATAATACTGCTCGACGCTTTTCGGCAAGGCGAGATGGATGACGGCGCGTACGGCGGGCTTGTTGATGCCGAGGCCGAAGGCCATAGTGCCGACGAGAATGCGGACTTCGTCGGCCATCCATTTTTCCTGGTTTTCGCGGCGGGCGCGGGATTCCATCTGGCCGTGATAGCCAATGGCGGCGATGCCGTTTTCTTCCAGGAAGTCCACGGTTTCGCCGACGCGGGCGACGGTGGGGGCGTAGACGATGACGCTGCCGTCGGAGACCTGGCGCACGGCGCGGAGGAGAAGTTCGTCCTGGGTGCGGGCGTTGGCCTGGCGGACGATGTAGCGCAGGTTGGGGCGGCGAAAGCTGGCGATGTGCTTGAAGGGATCGCGTAAGCAGAGCTGCTCGATGATGTCGCCGCGAACGCGCTTGGTGGCGCTGGCGGTGAAGGCGGCGATGGGGTGGTCGGGAAAAAGTTCACGCAAGCGGCTAAGCTGTCGGTACTCCGGGCGGAATTCGTGGCCCCACTCGGAGATGCAGTGGGCTTCGTCGATGGCGAAGAAGGAGATGGGGAGGCTCTTTAGCCAGTCTACGGTGCCGCTGAGGGCGACGCGCTCGGGTGAGAGATAGAGCAGCTGGTATTTGCCTGTGGCGGCCTGCTGAAGGATGTGAGCGCGGTGTTCGGGCGGCGTGGCGGCGTTCAGGCAGGCGGCGGAAACGCCCATTTGGAGGAGTTGGGCGACCTGGTCCTGCATCAGTGCGATGAGGGGGGAGATCACGACGGCGGTGCGGTTTGGAGCCAGGACCGCCGGAAGTTGGTAACAGAGCGACTTGCCGCCTCCGGTGGGCATGATCACGCAGGCGTCGCGGCCAGCGGCCAAGCTGCTAACGATGGCCTCCTGGCCCGGGCGGAAAGTTTCGTAGCCCCAGTAGCGATGGAGGAGCTCGGATATTTTGGCGCGGTCTTTGAAAGGCGGGATCCATTCGCGGGTTTGCTCCGCGGGGGTGAGCGCGGTGGCCATAACGAAACTCCCAGGCCCGGTAGAGGGCGCGGACAGCTTCGCTTTTATTTCGCCTAGTGTCAAGTGCTAATTTTGATAAAAAGCGCGCGTCGAAGAGGAAGAAAACTCGCAGGCCCAGGGGCGGTAGAGCGAAATTTCCCGGCTCGCGATGCGATCCAGTTAATCGCGATTGGAGTGGTATCCATAGAGGTTGCCGCCGATGGTGAGGAGTTGCGGAATAGGCGCGAACTTGTGCCAGCGGCGGGAGTGGGCCATCTTCCAGCTTAGCCAGTTGACGCCAGTGGCCATGGCCAGCCCGGTCGCGTAGTAGGCGGGTGCGGGCAGATGGGCAAAGGGTCTAGCCAGCGGGTCGGTCTCGTACCACCAGTAGAGATTTCTGACTTCGAGCGTCTGATGCATGTCCGCCAAACTCGCGCCATACACTGCGGCGCTTAGGAGGATGAAACGTCCTTTTGAAAAATGCGCTGCTGAAATGGGCTTTCTAGTGATGGATGCCGATTTGGGAATCGGCAGCGAAAGTTTGGCTGCTGATACAGGCGGCGCGTTTACTGGCACGGTCAAGTAGAGTTTTGGAATTGGCTCTGAAGATTCCGATTGAGCCAAAGTGGTGGAGGCGGAGGCCAAAGCGCCAATAAGGAAGATGCCTTGGAGTGTTGGGTATTTCATGGGATCTCGCTGCCGCCGATGCGCGCGGTTATCGAGCGCGGGGTCCCAAGAATCCCGAGGTGCTCTCCAGCACAAGAGCGAGCTCAGAATCACTGCAGTAGTTGGCAATTGCTCTGCCAACAAGTCCGAGAGGAGTATGCGGGAACTGTCAGTGGTGCAATCCACTAGGGGCCGGGGAAGTTGTTGCTTTCGTTGAAGTTCTGCCGCGGATACGCAGATGAACTTTCGTCGATGCTAGATTTTTCTGGCAACGGCTCTCTGCGATCAGGCACACAACAAAACTGTTTTGGAAATTCGCGAGGCAGAGTCGTTCCAGAAGGGGAAAAGACGACTGCGGCTCCGTGCAAGTTGCGACACCCCTTCCCCGGTGCCATAATTCCATTTCACACCGCAGACTTGCACTGCAGCACACGCGTCACGACGCACAGGTCAAGCGTTCTGAGGGGGCTCTATGGCACTTCGCGACGGATGGATTGAGAAGCGGGAAGCAGAAGCAGCAAAGGCGAACGGGAACAGGAACGTCTCGCAGATGCATTTCGCGCGCCAGGGCGTGCTTACCGAAGAGATGCAGTTCGTCGCGAAACGCGAAAAGCTGCAGCCCGAGCTGATTCGCGACGAAGTAGCGCGCGGGCGGATGATTATTCCCTCGAACGTGCATCATCGAAACCTCGAGCCGATGGCCATCGGCATCGCGAGCAAATGCAAAATCAATGCGAATATCGGCAACTCTGCCACCTCTTCGAATATCGATGAAGAACTGAAGAAGCTGCATCACGCGGTGCATTACGGCGCGGACACGGTGATGGACCTCTCGACGGGCGGGGACATTCCCGTGATTCGAAAGGCCATCATTGACGCTTCGCCGGTGCCGGTGGGGACGGTGCCGGTGTATGAAGCGATTTCGCGGGTGCGGCGCCCGGAGGATTTGACCATTAGCCTGATGCTGGAAGTGATCGAAGAGCAAGCCGAGCAGGGCGTGGATTACATGACGATTCACGCGGGCGTGCTGCGAGAGCATGTGCCGCTGGTGCGCAAGCGCATCACCGGGATTGTGAGCCGCGGCGGGTCGCTGATGGCCCACTGGATGGAGCACCACAAGAAGCAGAATTTTCTGTACGAAAACATCGAGGACATTTGCAAGATTTTCAAGAAGCACGACGTGAGTTTTTCGTTTGGCGACGGCCTTCGGCCGGGGTGCATCGCGGACGCCAGCGATGAAGCGCAATTCGCGGAGCTCAAAGTGCTTGGCGAGCTGACCACGAAAGCGTGGGAGCACGACATTCAAGTGATGATCGAGGGGCCGGGGCATGTGCCGCTGGACAAGATCAAGGAGCAGGTGGACAAAGAGATGGAGTGGTGCCACGAGGCGCCGTTCTACACGCTGGGCCCGCTGGTGATTGATATCGCGCCGGGTTACGACCACATCACCAGCGCGATTGGCGCGGCGATGATCGGCTGGCACGGGGCTTCGATGCTGTGCTACGTCACGCCGAAGGAGCACCTGGGCCTGCCGAATCCCGAGGACGTGAAGCAGGGCGTGATCGCGTACAAGATTGCGGCGCACGCGGCGGACGTGGCGCGGCACCGGCCGGGCGCGCAAGACCGCGACGATGCGCTGAGCTATGCGCGCTTTCTATTTGATTGGAACAAGCAGTTCGAGCTTTCGCTCGATCCCCCAACCGCGAAAGCCATGCATGACGAAAATCTCCCCGACGACTTTTACAAAGAGGCCAAGTTCTGCTCGATGTGCGGGCCGAAGTTCTGCTCGATGAACATCACGCAAATGGCGGACGCCGAGGGCGGCCACGACCAGACGGAGCGGAAGCAAAAGTTCGTCGAGCTGCTGGCAAAAGTCCAAGGCGCCTAGCACGTTGCCATGGCTCAAGCTTTGAGAGTGGATGCCGCTTGAGGAGGATAAATCCTCAACCCTGAAGGGGCGAGCCACAGGTTTCTTCCACGAATGTTCGAGATTACTTCCAACGAATCTCTGCGCGAGGAGTTTAACCGCTGGGCGGAAGCCGGGCGGGGCGAGGAGATGGAGCAGGATCATCTCCCCATCACGCTGCCGGTACTGGAAAAGATGCGGCTGGCCCCCACGGACAGCGTGCTGGATGTAGGGTGCGGAGGGGGATGGCTTTCGCGGCGGCTGGCGAAACTGGTGCCCGACGGGCGCGTGATCGGGATGGACATTTCGGATGAAATGATCCATCACGCACGGCGCGCCAGCGCGGACTTCGACAATTTGATGTTCGTCACGGGACAAGTGGCCGAAATTCCTTGGCAGTCGAATCTTTTCTCCCACGCGATTTCCGTGGAGTCTTCGTACTACTGGCCGAATCCTGCAGCGGGACTCAAAGACATCTTTCGAGTGCTCCACGAAGGCGGCTCGGCCTGGATCCTGATCAACTACTACCGCGATAATCCGCACTCTCATCAGTGGGGGAATCTCCTCGCAGTGCCCACGCAGCTGCTCTCCGCCGAAGAATGGGCCGGGCTTTTCCATGACGCCGGCTTCTCGAACGTCGCGCACGAACGAATCGCCGATCCATCCCCATCGCCGGAGGTCTACACCGGCCGGTGGTTCCGCGATGCAGAGCAGCTCCGCGCGTTCAAGGCGGAAGGCGCATTATTGGTCTACGGCACAAAGTAGCCGGGACCGGTTACCCTTTTGAACTAAATACTGGCAGGTCAGGCCGCGCCCGTGCTGCGGCTGATAAGATGGTGGCCACGAATTTCTCTTCCCTCGGACCCAAAGAGTAATTCCCGATTGGCAGGCACGAGTTCGCGAGAGGTGTATGACTGAAGCTGTGCCCAAAGCGCAGGTCCTGGTGGTGGATGATTCGCCATTTTCGCGAAAGCTCGTGGAGCACGCGTTGGCAGAGGGTGCGTATT
>Ga0210409_10001234_pt1 | contig 34537 bp, 31 predicted proteins | sample IncBWH17MmetaG_FD_161649 | JGI IMG/M metagenome (GOLD analysis project Ga0210409, IMG submission 161649) | Forest soil microbial communities from Barre Woods Harvard Forest LTER site, Petersham, Massachusetts, United States - Inc-BW-H-17-M | ecosystem: Environmental > Terrestrial > Soil >... | reverse complement strand
CGGAACGCTGAATTTCACCACCACGGGCTGGGTGTTTCAGTCTGGAGGCTCTTTCGTTGCTTCGCCCACGGTTTACGACGACACAGTGTATATAGGTGACGGCGTCACGGGGATTTTCTACGCGGTGCATGCGCGAGGCCCGAACCAGGGAAAAGTCCGCTGGCGGTATCCGCCGGCCGTTGCGCCGAGTCCCGCGGACGCCTGCGGCACCACCACCGCTCCGTTGCTGCTAAGTGTAGGCAGCGGCAATCCATCAGGTCCCGGCATTGCCTCGAGCGCTGCGATCAGCGACGACGTGGCCGGGCACACCGCGGTCATCTTTGGCGCGCCAGACCCCAACTCCAATGGTGGCGACGGACGCTTGTGGGCGCTGGATGCGCAGACCGGCCAGTGTATTTGGAAATCGGAGGTGATCGCCCCGACGAGCGGCAGCTCCAAGATTGGGTATTCCTCTCCGGTCATCGCGCATGACCATGCGTACCTCGGAGTGTCGGCCCGAGTGCCAGATGCTCCCATCACCGTCGGTCAATTATTCGCGGTCAAACTTTCCGATGGCAAAAAAGATCCCGCAATTCCCTTTTCGGCCACCAATGGGCCGGCTGGCGGAGGCATCTGGAGCTCTCCGGCAATCACCCCTGGCGGCAACCTTTTGGTGACCACAGGAAACAGCTGTTTCAACAGCGACCCGGATTGCTCTCCGAACGTCCCCTCGCAGGATTACACCATGAGCATGGCCAAGCTGGACTGGCACAACAACCAGATCCTGTGGCAACTGCAGCCGGTGGCCATTCAGCATGATCATGATCCGGACTATGCGGCGTCCCCGATGGTCGCAAAGACGCACTGCGGAACGTTGGCGATCGGAGTGCAAAAAGATGGCTACGTGCACGCGGTGCACGTGCGGTCCGGCGGATTCCATTCCAATCCGCTGTGCTCCTATGCGGGTCACAACCTGGTCTGCCCGCACTGGTCGTTTCCTCCCGCGCCAAGCCTGCCTTTTGAGGATGACAGCCATGGAGATACCCGCTTCATCAGGCCCGGCGCCGTGGACCATGGGCGCGTGTACATCACCGCCGGCGGGTACAACCTGACCGCTATCGCCCCCTATGGAGGCGCAATCATTCTCAATCGCCTTTACTCGCTCAATGCTTGCGGCGATGACGACGACCGGGTCCGGTGGATCTACGATGTGAATGGCGCCGGTGCCGGGGCGCCCAGCGTTGCCAATGGTCTCATTTATGTGGGTGCAGACTCGGAATTCGATACTTCAGCGACACCGCACGACTTCGATGTGCTTGCTGACACCGAGGTCCTCAAACCAACTAAGTTTGTTTGCTCTTATCCGCAAGGTCCGCCGGCCCCGATTCCACCCGGGCCGGTGTGTTCCGCGGGGTTCAAGACGGTTCCCGTGCCGGAGCGGGTTGGTCATTTGACGTTGACTGGGGCTATGCCGGGTCATCCGGCCATTGCGGAAGGCCGAGTCTTCGTCGCGACAACGGCAGGATATCTGTATGGGCTCGCTCCATGAACGATCCTTCCTTCAAGAACGGGAGGTGCCAGTCATGAAGTCTTCGCGAACGGTGCAAAGTGTACTGTTGCTATTTGGGAGCGCGCTTCTCTTGTTTGCGGGTTGCGCGAGAACGGAAGTCGATGAGGAAGCTCCGCAAGAGCCGGTGCGCCACGCGCAGAAGCTCCGTCCACCACTGGAATACCGCGCTATCGAGGGAACGCAGGGCGCACTCCGCCAGGCCGTGTTGTACTCTCAAAAAGTACCGGCCCTGGCCACAGATCTTGAGGTCCGCAGCATGCTTGTGTTGGCTCGCGAATCAGTGCTGCCAACAGATCGGGAGACCCTTGTTGAAGTTCGCGCCGGAGAGGTATGGACCGTTAGTGGCGCTGAGCGAAAGGCGCATCCCACCGGCGATATTTGGTTGGTCGGCAAAGGCTCCCACGTGACCCTGAAAGCCAAGGGCGAGATGGCTGTTGTGCGTGCCATCTCCCTTGCCTCGAAACCCGGCCGATAAACTCCAAAACCAACTCCGCAGCCCCACTATGAAGCGAAAGGGCCGACGGGGGTCACGGCACACTCGGAAATAATCCACTTGGATGATTAACGCTGCGGGTAAGGATGTCCTGCTTGTAACGATCGCTTCCGAAATGCCGACTTTCGGTACTAATAGTGGTGCGCAACTAGCGAAACATGCATGTTGCGCTACGACCGGACCACGAGTTCCTATTTTTCTTATTGCTGTTGCAGTTCAGGTCATGCGGCGGAGCTCTGGGCTCTTCTCGTCTCGGCAATGTTGTGCGCTGACGCCGCGGATGAGAACAGAGTTATGAGACCTTCGACCAATGTTGGGTGAGTCAGAACCGCATCGCGCAGCGCGGTGTAGGGCAGTCCCGCGATCATCGCAATCTGGACGGCGGCCAGGGTCTCCCCCGCACCTATACCGAAGGCCGTGAACCCGAGGATGCGATCGCTATCAGCCTCCACGACGGCCTTCACGAACCCGCGGGTCTCCGAAAGCGTGCGCGCACGCAGGTTGGTTTCCATCGGGACCTTAAATAGGCGATACGCTATCCCTTGAGCCTCCGCTTCTGTTTCACTCAAGCCGATACGAGAAAGTTCGGGGTCGGTAAACAGACAATATGGGACTTGCCTGCCCGTGGTCACACGGTTGCCGCCGGTTAAGTTGGCATGCACTACACGGAAATCGTCGATGCTGATGTGCGTGAATTGCGGGCTACCGGCGACCTCGCCGATCGCCCAGACGCCAGGCGCGGTGGTCTGCAGTCGCTCGTTGACCTTGATGTATCCCCGGTCGGTGAGCTCAACGCCGGCCAGTTCCAGGCCGAGTCCTTCGGTGTTCGGATTGCGGCCTGTAGCGACCAATACATGACTTCCTTTTAGGACTTTCTCAATGCCATTCTGCTCGACAACGACACTCACCGAGTTCCCCGATTTGCCTGACACTTGCTTGACCCGTGCATTCAGGAGAATGTCGATACCTTCCTCTGCGAGCAGGTCGTGAAGAGCCTCGCACACGTCTGGGTCTTCTTTAGACATCAGGCGCCCGCTGCGATCGACCATCGTCACCTTGCTGCCGAAGCGGCGCATCGCCTGGGACATCTCCACTCCGACGTAGCCCGCACCGACAACAAGCAAGTGTTCGGGAATTTCATCGAGTTCAAGAGCCTCGATGTGCGTGAGCGGCTGCGCTTCCGCAAGGCCCGGAATTGTCTCCAGCGCGGCGCGCGTGCCCGTACTAACAATCACATTCGCGCCCAGCAGTTGACGTGTGGTCCCGTCGGCCAGGGTGACTTCCACTGTTCTCGGAGCTAGGAACCGGCCCGTTCCCAATATGAACTCGGCTCCCGTGTTCCTGTAATTTTCCAAATACATATCGTTCAGGCCGCGCACCATGTTGCGCTTGTGCTCGCGCACGCCTGCCATGTCGATCGCGAAGCCGTCGTGTGTGATGCCGAATTCCTTACTTAGGCGAAAGTACGACGCGACTTTCGCGCTGTGGATGACGTTCTTGCTTGGCAAGCACGCGATGTTCGGGCATGATCCGCCGATGTATTTGCGATCGACGACTGCGACACGCTTGCCTTCGCCAGCAAACGTCCACGCAGCGATGGTCGAGCCCGTGCCGCCACCGAGAATCACCAGATCAAATTCTTCCGGCTGCGTCTTCATGCGGATTTTCCTTTCCGAGCGACGGGTTCACTCTTGGCATGCATTGATTTGACGAGATCGGCTGCCGACGCTCCTTCGAGCGACAGTCCGTAGCCAACTTCTCGCACGATGCGTTCTTTCAAGGGCTGGATGAAATGCACGCGCGTGTTGCGGCGCGTCACTTCCGGAGCCTTCAGGTACAGCTCGGCCAATTCCTGCGCTCGGCTCAGTGCCTTGCCGTTCGGCACAACTTCGGCAACCACTCCCCATTCGTGTGCAGTACGCGCTGTTAACGGCTGTGGGTTCAGCAGGAACGCCTCTGCTCGTCCCGCTCCAGCGCGATAACTCCAGGTGGTAAAGATTCCGTCGCCGGGCGCAACGCCCGCGGAGAAGTGGGCCACATCCTGGAAGGTCGCGCCATCCGCCGCCACAATTACACTGGCAAGTAGCGCGTAGTCCGAATGCACATGCGCGCGTCCCTCGATAGCCGCGATGACCGGCACTCGTATGTTGGCAATGTTTTCCAAAACCTGAACACCTTCGTCGTGAACTTGACTCCAGACGCCGGGATCGGTGACATCGCCGAAAGAGGACCAATCGACATCAGTAATGAACTCTCCACCTGCGCCCGCGAGGATTACGATCTTGTTCGCTCGATCTTGCGCAATCCGGTAGAAGGCATCGACAAATTCCGTGTGAGCTTGCGCGGTCATAATGAACGGCCCGCCGTTGCTGTGAAACTCAGCAACCAGCACGCCTTTGTCATCTCGTCTCAGGTTTAGGTTGTGATAGGCAGTCAAGTAGTCAATTTGAAGTTGCATCGTATTCTCCTTTCCGTTTTGTATTCTGGGGTGAATTGCTTCCTGTTCATTGTTCAATAGCCGCAACTGCTTGAGAGTTCGTCAGGCCCACGGTGAAAAGTATGGTCCGCGTTTGCAGTAGTCGGCCCATTACACTCAGGTGGCTACAACGACACCGCCGGCGGCACGAATGATCTCCCCGGTGATCCAACCTGATTCCTCTGATGCCAGGAACACTGCCAACGGTGCGATATCCGTGACGCGACCGAGCCGGGCGGGTGGCGGAGAGATGACCGCTAGGGCGGCTTGGGAGTGCCGCACCCTTCGGTTTTAAGGGTGCGGGTTTTGACTTTGCTTTTTTGTAGTGGTCCTCCCTCCGAAGGAACCGTTAATCCTTTCTCTGCAACCATTCAATCCTCAATTCTCCCCATTCCCTGCATTTCCCTTAGCCTGTCGTTACTCCCATGCTATCCTTTCCCGTGTATCGCGAACCCCATCCCCGAACCGATCTCCACTCCCCCGATGCCCACCGCATTGCCCTTTCCGTCTTTTTGATTCATCCCGTTTCCTTTCAAGGCTTCCCACAATCTTTTCCGCAATGGACGACACCTATCTCCTTTTCCTTCAATCGCTTCCGCACTCTTTCCATCGCCATGGTGGGTAGGGGGGTATGCCCGTTCGAAAACCTAAACCATTACTTTAACTTTGACCTCTTCGCCAACTATCGCCCTGTCCGCCAAATTTTGTGCGCCCCTGTGTTTTCATTCACTTACGAATTGCCCATTTTTTATCTCCTTTGTTTTGACATTCATGCATGTAATGGGGGGGTGTACCCCCCTCAATCACGCTCTGGCCGCACTCTTTGCGCTCTTTATCCAAAGAGCGTTTCACAATTCCTTTGCAATCAAACGGTTCCGCACTCTTTCTCAAAACTGCCGGGTGTATGCCCCCCATCCTATTTTGGTGCTCGGTCAGCCGCGTTTCTTGTTTTCGACCTGTGCGACTCGCACCTTCACCATCTTCTTGACCAGTGCGGCCGGCAGTGGCTTTTCCGTGGGAAATTGGATGGTCCCCTTGGAGGTGGAGTAGCTCTTCAGTTCGTTCTTAAATGTTTCGATCACCGCGGCCGTAGGAAACAAACTGCAGTGGTCGGAAAACGCGGCGAACCACACCAGCACTCCCTTGTACTTGAACGCGGGAATCCCGTAGCTGATGGTTTCGGTAGCCTCCGCTGGCGCTGCGGAGCGAATCGTCGCGCGAATCTTTCCCAAGGTGCTACGCGCGGGTTCCGGAATGCGAGCAAGGTATTCGTCCACGTTCTTCGGACCGCCGCTCGCTTTCGCCGCAGAGCGGCGGCTGCCGGATTTCGCTTTTTTCATGCGGGCGATGCTACAAGAACATCCAGTTCAAGTCCACGCTGGATAGCAGCGTGAATGGGAGAAGCGCGGTGAGGCAATTAAACAGCGTTTGGATGTAAGCGGCAGTGTGGGTAGAAGTTCTAAAGGTCGCGGCAATGGGCATTCGGCTGTAACTGGGGCTGGCGCGGGCGCGTCACATAAGCAAGGAGAAACGATATGAGAGCCCTTCTTGTATTGTTGATTCTGGGAGTGAGCTCCTCGCTCGCGCAGGCGCAAGACAACCTCGGTGCGCAGATTGCGCAACAAGCAGCGGTGGAAGCCCAGCAGCAAGCTTTCATGCAATCTCAGCAGGCAGCACAACAAGCGATGGATCAGGCTAGGCAGGCCAACCAGGACGCCATGCGGGCAATGGATCAGCAGATGCAAGCCGCGGCGTACCCGGGCCCCGCGACCACGTATGTCGCGAAACCAAGCTTTTCCGTAAAGCCCGGCACGTACACCACGCCGCAAACGGTGAAAATCAAGGAGTCCGCGCGCGGGTCCATCATTTATTACACGACGGATGGCTGGACGCCAACTCCAGACTCCATGCGCTACAGCGGGCCAATTGCCATTAATGCAACGACGAAACTCCAGGCCATCGCGATCGGGCCGTATGGCGCACGCAGCAGAGTGGCCACCGCGCAGTACACGCTGGTTTTGAGTCCAACCATTGCGTCTTCGACGGCTGCGGCAAAGGATGCATCCGCCGCTCTAAGCGGTTCCGCAGCGGACTATGCGGCAGCGCCTGGGCCGGAGACACCTGTGCCCGCAGCCACTGCGCCAGGACAACTTATTCTGCGGGCGGGCACTGTAGTGCCGCTGGTGTTTGCGACGACCGTAAATTCCAAGAAAACGGATGTGGGAGACAAGATTCCCCTGACACTGGCCGAGGATCTGAAAGACGGAGACACGGTGCTAGTGAAAAAAGGAGCGCCGGCGTTTGCCGTTGTTACCGAAGCGGACGGGTCGCGCGGAGGCGGAGTACCGGGGGAAATCGCCTTTGCGGTAGACTCGCTGAACGTGAACGGGAAGCGGGTCAAGCTGAATGGTTCAGCGTTCAAAGAGGGGCAAGACAAGGCAGGATCCGCGATTGCCCTGGCGGTCGCGTTTCCCTTGGCAGCCTTGCTGAAACACGGCGAGCAAGCGGAAATCAAAAAGGGCACGCCCTTTACCGCGTTCGTGGACGCGGACGTGATAGTCAACGCCGCGAAATAGGTTTGGCATACTGAAGCAGGATCTTCGATTCTACACGTTGGGCGAACATGAGTTCCGTTCTGCGTGTAACCCCTGCGCAAGAAAGCGTTGACGAATCGGGGCTGACATTCGAGACTGACTAGCAGCGGCGGGCGAGAACGAAATCCTTTATGACGCTGAGAGAAAGATTGGAATGGCTGAGCAGGATGATTTTTCTGGTGTTCATCCTGGCGTCGGCGGCGTTTTTGAGTGCGATCACCGCGATGCGTATTGCGATTCACGGCCGAGAAGTGACCATGCCGAACCTGGTGGGCAAAAACGTTTCCGAAGCGAGCCAGATGCTGCAGTCGCGGGGGCTGATGCTGCGTGTGGCGGACCGCGTGTACAACGAGCTGCCGATCAACGTGGTGGTGCGGCAAACGCCGCCGGCAGGGCTGCTGATGAAAGTGTCACAACAGGCGCACGTGGTGCTGAGCCTGGGGCAGCGGCAACTGCAGATTCCGCTGCTGGAGGGCAATTCGCTGCGCGCGTCGCGGATTGAATTGTTGCGCATGGGATTGCAGGTCGGCGAAGTCACGGGCGTAACGATGGCGAATGCGCCGGCGGATACCGTGGTGATTCAGAATCCGAAGCCGGGCGCAGGCGCGGCGACGCCGCGCGTGGACGTGCTGGTTTCGCAAGGTCCGCAGGAGAAGGCCTACGTGATGCCGCACTTGATCGGATTGAATGAAGTTGACGCACAGCGAAGGCTGGACGTGGCGCAACTGCGCCGCAAAGTGAATTACGTCACGGCGCCCCAGTGGCCGCACGCCGCCGTGATTGACCAATCCCCGATGGGCGGCGCGCGGATTCCTACTTCCTCAACGATCGAATTGACTGTCGCTAATTGAGGAATTCCAGGCCGTTCGCGCAAAAGCAGTGACGCCTGTTCCCTGCCCGTTCGAGTGCGTTTGCGCCTCAGCCCTTTCTGGCGAGGCGGCGCACGGCAAACAAAGTGAGAAGCAACGTCACACCAGTTAGAACGGCGATGTGAGTGATCACTCGGCCCTGGCTGGGAACGCCGACAACACGGAAGAAAAGCTGCTGCAGATGGTAGGTTGGCCATACAGGCGCAATGGCGCGGAGAAATTTTGGGAGCGGATAGAACAGCCCGGAAGCGTGCATCATCAATTGATAGATGATGTTCACAAAGGCCGGCGCACTGCGGCTGGTGGCGCGCACGCCGATAAACAGACCGATGGCGCAAAACGGTAACGCTCCCAAAATGCCAACTGCAGCCAGAGCGAAGAATTGAGCGACGTTCAAGTGCAAGTGGCCGAGCGGAACGACCGCGAACATGGTAGCCATGACGATGGCGGCGAACATCACGGCCATCAGCAATTTTGCAACTAGATAGACCGGCGGGGGCATCGGCAATGCGCGTTTGAGAGTGAGCAGGCCGTGCTCGCGCTCATTGGCCACGAGCATGCCGAAGCCGAAAATTCCCGGGCCCATCACGCCAAACAAGGCAAACGCGGCGAACATAAATAACCCGGCATTCAAATCGTTGCGGATAGCGGCGCCGAAAATCGCAACAGCGAAGAGCAGATAGAGCAAGACCGGAAGTCCGAGGAACGGAATCGCGAAAGCGGGCGTACGAAACATTCGCAGAGTTTCGTACTTGGCTTCGGTGAAATAGGCACGCAGCAAGCGCCTTGTGGGCATCACAGCGTCGCCTGCCAATGGATTTGAGAGCTGCACGGACATTGCGCTCATACTTTTTTCTCCTGGGTGAGTTCTACGAAAGCTTCGGCGAGGCCGGCGCTGCGGACTTCGACTTCGCGCAGATTCTGATCGGCGGCGAGCAGACGTCGCAAAACGGATTCCGCATTGCTCACGGTGATGAACAGGCGCTGCTTGTCGGCGGTGGCGTTTTCCACCTCGGGCCACGCGGAGACTTCTTCGACGGTGAGCGTGGTCGAGCAATTGATGCGCTTGCGGACGACGAGCGAGCGGATTTCGTTGACGGTGCCGGAGGCGAGCACACGGCCTTTGGCGAGAACGGCGACGCGATCAGCCAGCGCTTCCGCTTCTTCGAGATAGTGCGTGGTAAGAACGATGGAGGCGCCGTTGTTGACGAGCTTGCGGAGCGTGACCCACATGAGTTCGCGGGCCTGGACGTCGAGGCCGACAGTGGGCTCGTCGAGGAAAAGTAATTTCGGGCGGCCAACGACGGCCATGGCGAACTGCACCTGGCGCTTCTGTCCGCCGGAAAGTTTTCCGTAGGGACGATCGACGAGGGCCGTCGTGTGGGTGAGATCCATGGCGGCTTCCGGCGTGAGCGGGGCCGGGTAGTAGCTGGCGACGAGATCGATTTGCTCGCGGACGCGAAGCTCGGGCGCGAGGGCCGCTTCCTGCATCATCACGCCGATTTGACGGCGCATTTCGACGAGATCGGGAGACTTGCCGAAGAGGCAGGCCGTGCCGACGTCGGGCTGTTGGAGTCCGAGAAGCAGAGAGATGGCGGTGGTTTTTCCCGCACCGTTTGGACCGAGGACGGCGAAAAGTTCGCCCGGGCGCACTTGCAGATCGAGGCCGTCTAGGGCAACGATATTGCCAAATTTCTTTTTTGCTCCGGAGAGTTCTGCGGGATATGCGTTGTCCATAATGACGCCTCCTAATTTGTTTGCATTTTCACGCGCGCGAAAATACCGCTTGATTTTGGACGGAGCCGCGAGCGGCGAAGGATCTCCAGGCTGGCGAGGAAACAAGCAAAGCCGGTATTGGCAGTGCCAAACGCTAAGAGATCGCGGAGCAAAGCGGCCACGGCCTGAGAATTCGTCAGCAGATCGAAGAGAAAGAGCAACGTGTGAGTCATGGTCATTTCTCCGACGACCGCGAAACTGTGGCTGACGTCGCGCCAGCCTTGCCGCGCAGCATCCTTCGCAAGTGCGGCAAGCAATACCAGGCGTAGATGGGCACGCTTATTCCGGCCCAAATCCAAAGCCACGGCCCCAGCACGCCCCAAAGGAGGGTGCCGTTGACGGAGTCCGCTAACTTTTCGTATTGGCCGGTGCTCTGGAATGCGCCGGCAACGACAACCAACGTGCGGCTCTTAAAGACAAGAAAATAGAGAACGAGTGTGCCGGCCGCGTTGATGAGCAATCGCATGAATGGCACAAGCCAAGTCCAATTGGGGCGAAAGAGGCTGATCACGCGCTGGGCCACGGAGGCCAGCAGGACCAGAAGCAAGGGAACGTAGAATCTGTGCCACGTGGGAGCGAGCTGCAGATGCGCGGCGGCGGAGCCTAAGATTAGAGACGGAAAAAATGGCACCGCCAGCCACCAGAGAAGAACGGGCCCCCAGAGAATCAGCCCGGCGACGGAGTACCCGCGCGGGATGGGAATCATCGGCGATATTTCAGCAGGCGGGTAATACCAGGGCTGGGGATACTTGCGGCGAACCAAGTTGAGACCAACAAAGACCAGGGTCAGGACAACGATTTGGACCAAGACCGGGAAGACAAATACGTTCAGCGTAAGTGGCGCATGCATGATGAGAAAAACAGTCGCGACGCATGCAACAGTGATCACCAGATTCACGCTCAACATGATCAGGTACATCGGAAACAGTTCGGGGCCGATCAGTTCCCAGCCAATGGTCAGGCTGGGAGAATCCTGGCGGTAACGGCGAGCGACGGTCATGGGGTCGCCGTGCTGCCTGAGGAAGGCGGCGATTTCCTCGTCGGCCAGCGGACGGCCAGCGGCGGTTTCCTTTTCTTCGAGCTGCGAGCGGAGGTCGTCGGAAAGCTCCTTGATGATGTCGCTGCTTTGCGCTCTGGGCAGATAGCGCTTCACCGCTCTCAGGTAGCTATCGAGGATTTCCATAACGCTCCTAAAGAATCCCGTTCAGGGACGTGTTAATGCCCTGCCACTCGGCGAGGAGCGGCTTCAAGATGGCCTTGCCTTCCGCGGAGAGGCGGTAGAAGCGCTTATTGCGCTTGTCTTCCTCGCGCCACTCACTGACCAAAAGCCCCTGGGTCTCGAGGCGTCGCAGGAGCGGATACAAGGTGCCCTCATCAATGGGCATGCCGTGATCAGCGAGGGCTTTGCGGAGGGTATAGCCGTATTGTTCGGTGCGAAGCATGACGAGGACGGCGAGGATTAGGGAGCCGCGGCGCAGCTCGAGACGAAGATTTTCGAAGAGCTCGTGATTGTCGTTACCGGGCGCCATATAGTGTATGGCATACACTGTGTGCCACACAGCCTAGTCTGTCAAGTACTTTTTTTCAGGGTGCCGGACGGTTCGATGCGCTCTAATTCGCTGCCGCTGGGGAGACTTAACGCGGAGAGAATCCGCGCTTAGGGAAACGCGACTACTGCACGGGTGTTTTCTTGTGCATAGTGGTGCAGAGGGCGAGGGCAGTGTTGGGGTCCACGGCGCTGTCGCCTTCGTCAATAAGCTGGATGATGCCGTGCTTGTCTATGACGATGTTCGTGCGCAAAGCCCATTGATAGTTGTCGTTCTCAATGTTGTAGGTTTTCAAGATGCCGTAGGTTTTCAGCATTTTGTGATTCATGTCGCTGAGAAGTGGGAAGCGGATGCCGCCCTGTTTGGCGAAGGCAGCGTTGGCGGCGGGACTATCCATGCTGATGCCGAACACTTCGGTGTCGTCGGTATCGATCTTTCCGCTGTCAATGCCCGCTTGCACGGCCTGGAGTTGCTTCGTACATCCCTCGGAGAAGGCCAGGACGTAGACGGCGAGGAACACGTTTTTCTTGCCGCGGTAATCGCTTAGCTTTACAGTCTTCCATTCATCGCTGAGCAGAGTGAAATCAGGAGCGGGGTCGCCGGCTTTCAGGGTCATTTTGGCCATTTGGGATTTCTGCAGCTGCCGCGCGACGGGAGGAGCGGCTAGCGCCGTTGCTGCCAGGAGGCCGAGAGCCAGAATGCGCTTCATTGGTTTCCCTCCATGTTAGCCGAGTTCCAGGGCCAGGCGGAAGACCGCACCCCGCCTTATGGGCAGGACTGCCTGAGCCTAAGAAATATTCCGTAAATTTGGGGGCGGATTGAGGATTTTACGCTTTCTTGAGGCGAATGGAAGGAATCGGGTCGATGCAACATACATGGGAACATTGGACCTCCGTTCGACGTATCATCCGGTGCGAGGTGGTAAGGACGTGAAAATCAAAGAGATGGTGAGGATGAAGGCAGGCAGGCACAGGTGCTGGGCAGGACCGCGAATGCGCCGCGCGGCGCTTCTGCTGGTTGTCAGCTGGGTGGGAGCCGTGGGAGTTCTGTCGGCACGGGCGCAGGAGAAGGACAGCGCGGGCTTGATCGTCAGCGGAAACGCAAACGCCAAGGAGGTGGGGCTGCCGATCTATCCGGGGGCGAAGGCGCACAAGGACAAGGACAACGATTCACCGGCGGCTCAGATCGGCCTGTGGGGTGGCACTTTTGGATTCAAACTGGCGGTGATGAAAATGGAATCGGGCGACGCGCCGGATAAGATCGCGGAGTTCTACAGGAAGGCGCTGGCGAAGTACGGCAGGGTTCTGAATTGCTCTGGAGCGTCAACCGAATCGAGCGGCAAGGACAAAAGCGGATCTTCGAGTCACCTGGACTGCGGGGATGACAAGCCGGATCCGGGAGGAATGCTCTTCAAGGCAGGGACCAAGGAAAAACAGCACATTGTGGGGATCAAGCCGAACGGGCAAGGAAGCCTGTTTCAGCTGGTGTACGTGGAAGCGCGAGGGGACGATAAGGATAAGAAGGCGCTCTGAGAAGTTTGTTGAGATCCGGCAGAAGAGGGACTGCCGGATCTATCTTAAGTAACCCCAGTTGTGGAGTTTGTCGGAATCTTCGGCCCAGCGGTCGCCGATGTCGGTGCGGTAATACATGTTGGGGATGAGGACGTTTTTGGTGCGGGAATAGACCTGGGACTGGGCTTGTTTCATGGTTTGGCCGAGGCCGACGACGACTAAAACGACGCCGGAGGTTCCGGCGATGAGCCACTGGCCGTTTACTTCCTTTACGTCCTCGATGTGAATGCCTTCCATGTTGGGTTTCTTGAAGACGATGGCGTTGTTTTTAGAGAAGGATTCGAACGTGGCGTCGTCGTCGAAGGGGAAGGGCGGAACGACGATTCGAATGCCGATCTGAAAGCCGCTACGGGTGCGCCATTTGGGCTCGAGCCCGGTGGCGAGCTCCCAGAAGAAATCGCTGATGGGCGTGAGCATGCCCTCTTGCTGGATACTGATGGTGGGATAGCCGAAGCGCGAAGTGAATTCGAGCGGGTAGATGCCATTGTTGTTCACGATGCAGTTCAAATCAATGTAGCCGACGTAGCCTTCCTCGGCGAGCTTGGACTCCATTTTGACAAGCGTGCGATTGAAGAGCAGGTTGGGCTCGCTCCAGAACATGGCGGTGCCCATCTCGCCGGTGGGAGGGCCGACTTCGCCGGGGAAAAGTTTCTTGTGTTCGAAATTAATGTTTACCGGGGTGACGAATTTCTTGCCGTTGAAGAAAGCGCCGACGGCGACTTCGACGCCGTTGATGCGGCGCTGCAGTTGAAATACTTTGATTTCGTCGGAGAAAGCTTTTTTGTAGGCTTCGAGCATGCGGATAACGTCTTCGCCGTCTTCTTCTTCGCCGACGAAGAGGCGGCGCTTGACGTTCTGGGCTTCGCCGCTGGGTTTGATGACGTAGCGGTCGGGGTTTTTCTTGACGAACTCGATGGCGGGATCGAACGAGTCGAAGTCCTCATAAGGAATGATGCTGACGCCGGCGGCTTTGAGCTCTTCCTGACCGAAGGAGCGATCGTCTTCGAGGCGGTCCGCGTAGGGAGTACCGCCAATGACCGGCTTACCCCTGGCGCGGAGGGCCTGCGCCTTGGCGCCCTGGCCGAGGGTGTCGTCGAAAACGACGATGTCAGACCATTCGACGTCTTTTTCCCAGTCGAAGGACTTTGGAACGAAGCCATCGGCGATGTCGCGCTCTTTTTCAGCGCCGATGAAGTAGCGAACGTCGTGGCCTTCTTTGAGAACTTGCCAGGCGATATCACCGATGAGGCCAGAAAGGGAGACAAAAAGAAATTTACGCTTGTCCATTTTCCGAGGACGCAGCTCCTCAATGCTGTCATGCGGATGATGGCATTGTAGGGGAAAGAACGGCAAGCGATTGTTACGGTTCGTTGAAAAGCTCCGAGTGAGGCGAAGGGACCGAGGCAACCCGCAGGGGAGCCAAGAGGCATCAGATAGCTGGGATGCCCCAGGCGGGACCTGCCCGAAAGGGCAAAGTTCCTACTCGGCCTGGCCAATCGTTCAGGGTATACTAGGGCGTTCCTGGCTGCGGGGAGTCCGGAAGCGCGTAGTTCCTCGGCGGACAGCAGCAAGGAACTCCAGATTCGTGAGAGAGGTGACGTTTGCGCCGTTCTGTGCTCGTTGTAATGACTGGACTGTTTCTGTTCAGCGCCACTCGCTGCGACGCCCAAATCTTGCACAAGAAGAAAAAAGTCAATAAATCCACCGCGCCGGAGAATACGGCGGAGCCCGACAAGGTGCTCTATGCAAAGGCGATGGAGGACATCAAACATGGGCGGCAGGAAGTCGGCCGACTGAACCTGCAAACGCTGATCAACACGTATCCCGACAGCGAATACCTTGCCAAGGCGAAGCTGGGTATCGCGGATTCCTACTACAAAGAAGGCGGAACGGCCAACCTGACGCAGGCCGTACAGGCCTACCAGGATTTTATCGTCTTCTTTCCATTCATGCAGGAAGCGGCGTACGCGCAACTGCAGGTTGCCATGACGCACTTCAAGCAGATGGAAAAGCCGGACCGTGACCGGACGCAAGCGCTTCAGGCAGAGGACGCGTTCCAGACGTTTTTGCAGAAGTATCCGAACGATCCGCTGGCAGCGAAAGCAGAGCAGCACCTGCGCGAAGTGCAGGAAGTGCTGGCGGAAGGAGACTACCGCATTGGCTACTACTATTACGTGAAGGGCGACAAGAAGGCGGCGGAGTCGCGGCTGCGCATCATGGTGAACCGCTACCCCCTCTTTAGCAAAGCGGACCAGACGCTTTGGATGCTGGGAAACATCTGGGATTCCACGGAAAAGAAGGAATTTGCCACGAACTACTATGCCCGGATTGTACGTGATTACCCGCTGTCTCCGCTCGTTCCCGACGCCAAAAGCCGGTTGAAGGCACGCGGAACGCCGGTGCCGCAGGCGGATCCGAAAGCGGTGGCATGGATGACGGCGGAACAGAACACGCCGCGGCCGCGCGTGAGCCTGGTCAAGAAACCGATGAACTTGCTGCATAACGGACCAGGACAAGAATTGCGGGTGGCTGCGACGCAGGGAAGGCCCACGATGACTCCAGTATCGGACAGCGATGTTGGAGTGGAAACCTTGAGTGGCGCGAGCCCCACGGGGAGAGGCGGGACGACAACCGGTATCGTCGCGACGGTCCCGGTGGGAGGCAGCGGCGGGACGTCAGCGGGGGCGGAAAATGTGGCTCCTTCTGCGGAAAGTAGCGCTCCAGATGGCGGATCACAGCCGGATTCCAATGCCGCAGCGGCGAGTGATCCAGGCAAGAGCGGCGACGCCGCTGCCGCGACAGGAGCGGCGGATAGTGCTCCAAAGACAGATGCAGCAGCGGGGACCGGCCAGACCGCCGACGCCGCCTCAGCCAAGGATGGCACGCAAAACGGAGCAACGGGAGACAATCCGAAAGAGTCAACCAGCAAAAAGAAAAAGGGGCTGCGCAAGATGGTCCCCTGGTAGACGTACCCAGCCGAACGCAGGAGCTCACGGCGGGGCGAATCTATTTGTGCAAAGGGTGCGGGCGTTTTCCGCACCCTTTGCAATTTAGGCGGCGATTTAGGGGCTTGGTGGGCCCATAAACGATGCCTAAACCGCCGTGTTCACTTCCGACACATGCAGTACCCGTTGAGATTGACGCGTACCCCCGTGAATGCTCCAATACTCTGGAGGCGATAGTTTATTGCGGCTGCGATGAAATGGGCGTGGCCTATACGGGTGTGATTTCGCCGGAGGACGTGCTGTGCCCAGAATTCTTGTGGCGGACGACAATAGCAACATCCAGAAGATGGTGGGGCTTGCCCTAAAAGATCAGGGCATTGATGTCGTTGCCGTGGGCAATGGCGAAGCAGCCGTGCGAAAGATTTCCGACATACACCCGGACCTGGTGCTCGCGGACGTGTTCATGCCGGTTCGAAATGGGTATGAAGTTTGCCAATATGTGAAGAGCGATCCCAGCCTGGCCCACATTCCCGTCATCCTGCTGGTGGGAGCGTTTGATCCACTGGACGAGCAAGAAGCGCAACGTGTCGGCGCGGATGGCGTTTTGAAGAAGCCGTTTGTACCTCCGGATCCTTTGATCTCCATGGTGAAGTCGGCATTGGTGCGCGCGGGAGTTGCGCTTGCCGCCGCCAACAGCGAGAAGGCCGCGGAAGCCGAAGCGGCAAAAGCGGCGACTTTGCTGGAGTCGCGTCCAGCAGCTATACCAACCGTTACCAGCATGCCTGCGCCTCAGGAAGAGCCAGTGGCGGCTTTGAATGACGAAGGATTTGTGGACGAAGCGCCGGTGCGGCCGGAGCCGGTCAAATTTGAAACGGGCTCGCAGACGGTGGCATTTGGAAGCCTGCTGGAGACGCCGCCGGACGACACTTCCGAAGATGATCCGGCGTTTATGCCGCCTGTGAATTCCGAGTTGGCCGCTGAGCGCGATTGGCGTGACCCTGATGCGGCTGAAGAGGATGAGGAAGAGGAAGAAGAGAAGCCGGCGGCGGCGTGGCGGCGTGAGGATTCCGAGGCATACGTGAATGCCAAGCCCGGCGGCGGGGCCAATGATTGGCGGTCGGGTGGATTCGAACAGATTCTTGCCAAGAAGACGCAAGTGGATTCGTGGGAGCCGGAGGAAGAAAAGCAGGTGGCATCAAAGCCTGCTGAAACGGCGCCTGTAGTAGCAGGCGTGACAGAAGCGCCGGCAGCATCGGCTGCGCCTTTTGCGGGCGAAGCCTGGGCCGGAGCGATCTCGGCTGCTGGCGGCGAGAAAACGGTGGGAGAAAAAGTTACGGCGCTGGAAGAGGTGGTGCGCACAGTAAGCGGCGAACAACCACCTATCGAGCCTGCTACCGCGCCTGTGCCGGAAGTGACGAAATCGGAGCCGGAGAAGAAATCCGTCGGGGATTCGTGGTTTTCTGCGGCGCCGAGCCCGTGGGATGCGGAAGTGCAGAAGGCGACGCAGCTTGCTTCGACCTGGGACGCGCCGGCGGCGGCGAGTCCGGTGGCGTCGAGCAATGGAAGCGCGCCCAGCGGTGCAAACGATTCAGCGCACGCGGTGATCGAACAGGCAGCACTGCCTGCGGAGACGGTTGAGGCCCTTCGAGAAGAGGCGGCGCAAGTGGCCGTGGATGCCACACAGACGATTGAGCCGGTCAACGCCGATGGAACTCCCTTTTACGCACATGAGGCAATCGTCGAAAGCGCAGTGCCGACACCAGCGGCTACGCCGAGCATGGACGAACTCGTCGCCAGAGTACTGGCGAATATGAGTCCAGACGTTTTGCAGGCGGTTACGCGCGAGATTTTGAAGCCCGTCGTGGAAGCGATGGTCAAAGAAGAGATGAAGTCGAAGAAGCCTTAGTTCCCTGCACTGCTCCGTTTCACTTACAAACTGATTTCTAACGGCAGATTTGCGATGGCGTGTTTCTGCATCAAACACTGCTGAATTGACGCGGCTGCTTTTCCCCTCGTATAGTCGAAGATTACTCTGAACATGAAATGGCGCACCTAGAAACGTTGCGCCGGAACTCTATTCTGGAGAAGCGCACCGGATGGCTCGCGAGATAGCAAAGGCCTATGAACCGCAGCGGATTGAACCAAGATGGGCTGAGTTCTGGGTTAAGGAGGAGCTGTTTAAGGCGGATGCGAATGCGCCGGGGCCGGTGTTTTCGATTGTGATTCCGCCACCGAACGTGACGGGATCGCTGCACATCGGGCACATGCTCGAGCATACGGAGATCGACATTCTCACGCGCTGGCACCGGATGCGGGGCTACAACACGCTCTTTTTGCCGGGAACGGACCATGCAGGCATTTCGACGCAGCGCGTGGTGGTGAAACAACTGGCGGATCAGGGGATTGACTACCACAAGCTTGGGCGCGCGGAGTTTGAAAAGCAGGTTTGGAAGTGGAAAGCGGAGGCGGGCGGCCAGATCACGGAGCAGATGAAGGGTATCGGGGAGAGCTGCGACTGGTCGAGGGAGAAGTTCACGCTTTCGCCGGAGATGTCGCTGGTGGTGCGGGAAGTTTTCGTGCGGCTGTACGAAGAAGGATTGATTTACCGCGAAAAGCGGCTGGTGAATTGGTGCCCGGATTGTTTGACGGTGCTCAGCGATCTCGAGGTGGTGCACGAGGAGCGGCTGGGGCACCTCTGGTACATCAAGTATCCGGTGACGGGTACGAAAGAGTTTCTGGTCGTGGCCACGACGCGGCCAGAGACGATGCTGGGGGATACCGCGGTGGCGGTGAATCCGGAGGACGAGCGATACAAGCACTTGGTCGGCAAGAAAGCGTTGCTGCCGCTGATGAATCGCGAGATTCCGATTATTGCAGATGCGATGGTGGACCGGCAGTTTGGGACTGGGGCGGTGAAGATTACGCCGGCGCATGATCCGAACGATTTCGAAGTGGGGCGTCGTCACAAGCTGGCGGAAATTGATGTGATGACGGATGAAGGCAAAATGAGTGCGGCGGCGGGTGCTTATGCGGGGATGGACCGTTTCGCGGCGCGGAAAAAGATTGTGGAAGACTTGAAGGCGTTGGGTTTGCTCGAAAAGATCACCGAGCATACCAATGCGATTGGGTTGTGCGAACGGAGCAAGACCATCGTTGAGCCAAGGGTTTCGACGCAATGGTTTTGCAAGATGAAACCGCTCGCGGAGCCGGCGATTGCTGCGGTGGAGCGGGGCGAGATTCTGATCGTGCCAGATAATCGGCGCGAGGAATACTTCAACTGGATGCGGAATATCCGCGATTGGACGATTTCGCGACAGCTGTGGTGGGGGCATCGGATTCCGGCGTGGTACTGCAAGGAAAACCGGCACGTCACGGTGGCGCGTGAGGCGCCGGCGAAATGCGCGACGTGCGGTTCGACGCACCTGGAGCAGGATCCCGATGTTCTGGATACATGGTTCAGTTCGGGGCTGTGGCCGTTTTCGACGCTCGGATGGCCGGAGAATACGGCCGACTTCCGGACTTATTATCCAACGACAGTGTTGATCACGGGCTACGACATCCTGTTTTTCTGGGTGGCGCGGATGATCATGCTCGGGATTCATTTCACTGGCAAAGTTCCCTTCCGCGCGGTTTATCTGCATTCGCTGGTGCGCACGGGAAGCGGGGAAAAAATGTCCAAGTCCAAGGGGACGGGACTTGATCCCGTGGCGCTCAATCAGCAGTACGGGACGGATGCGATGCGGTTCTGCCTGGCGTCCATGGCGGCGCCGGGGACGGACATTATTTTGTCGGACGACCGGCTGGCGAGTTCGCGGAATTTCGCGAATAAGATTTGGAATGCGGCGCGGTTTTTGTTTGTGAACCTGGAAAAGTTTGAGGAGGGCGGAACGAAGCTGGAAGAGCTGGCCGCTCCTGAGGTGCGCGCGAAAGCGCCCTATGCCACGGGAGGACAGGTTCCTCTTGTGGACGCGTGGCTGTTTGCGAGGCTGGCGAGCGCGATTGAACTGGCGGACGATGCGCTGACGAATTACCGGTTCCACGAGGCCGCGCAGGGCGTTTACCAATTCTTTTGGGGAGATTTCTGCGATTGGTATATCGAGTGGGTGAAGCCGGAATTGCTGAGCGCGGACCGCGAGCGGGCAACGGCGGCGTGGAAGAATCTGTTCGCGGCGTTCGATGCGGCTTTGCGGCTGCTACACCCGTTCATGCCGTTCTTGACGGAGGAGTTGTGGCACCAACTGCCGCAAAAAGCCGGTGCAAAGTCGATTGCGCTGGATCGGTTTCCGGATGCCCGCGACAATTGGAAGAACGCCAAGGCCTTGAGTGATGTCACGCTGATTCAGGAAGTGGTGACGGCGCTGCGCACGATTCGGGCGGAACTCAAACTCGATCCCAAAAAGAAGGTTGTGGCGGAGTTCTCCGCCGGTGAGGCGGACGCTGGGGGGATAGTTCAAGCGAATCGAGGCGCGATTGAGAGGTTCGCTGCGCTGTCAGAGCTGCGCATAGTGCCGCGGCAACATTTTGATGCGAAGACCGGTGCGGTGCGGTCGACGGCGGCATTTGACGTGCGCATTGCGTATTCGGATGTGGTGGATGCCGCGACTGAGAAAGCGAGATTGAAAAAGGAAATCGAAGGACTGCAAAAGGCCATCGCCTCGAAGGAAGCGCAGCTTGGGAATGAGACGTTTCGCAGCCGCGCGCCCGAGAAAATCATTAAGGGGCTGGAAGCTACTCTCGCCGAGCAGCGCATTGAGCTTCGCAAGTTGCAAGATCGCCTGTCGCAACTGGAATAGGAAACGTCGCGAGTCGAGGGCCTATGGATTGGAATTCTCCGTACATGGATGAACTGGTGCGGCTTGCGCTCGAAGAAGATATTGGAACGGGGGATGCGTCGACTGCGGCAGTGGTGCCGCCGGGAGCGATAATACGGGCGCACATCCTTGCGAGGCAGACGCTGGTGTGCGCGGGATTGCCGATGGCCAAGAAAATCTTCCAGGCGCTCGATCCGGAGACCCAAGTTACATTTCCGCATAATGATGGATCTTTTGTGGAACCCGGTTCGGAAATTGTAAAAATCAAGGGGAATGCGCGGGCAATCCTCACCAGCGAACGAACGGCGCTGAATTTTCTTGGGCACCTTTGCGGGATCGCGACGCTGACGCGGCGGTTCGTGGAACAACTGTCAGGAACAAAAACGCGCATTTGCGATACGCGGAAAACGACACCGGCTTTGCGGGCGCTCGAAAAATACGCAGTGAAGACGGGCGGCGGCGCCAATCATCGCCTCGGACTCTTCGACGCCATTCTCTTGAAAGAAAATCACGTTGCGTTGGCGGGCGGGATCAAGCAAGCGCTGGACAAGGCTCACACGTTTACGTCTCCCAGGGTGCCTGCACCGCGCGCGGCGAGCGCTTACGATGCGGCCGGGCTGGACCCGGAAGTCGTTGGGCCGGGGCCGCTGGCGGTGCAGATCGAGGTACGCGATCAGAAGGAACTGCTCGAAGCGCTCGAGGCAGGGGCGGAGGCGGTACTGCTGAACAATATAACGCCGGAGCGTGCCACGGAATGCGTGAAGATCGCTCGCGGGCTTCGAGAAGATTGCGTGATCGAAATCTCGAGCGGAATCACGCTGGAAAATGCGCGCGCCTACGCCGAAGCCGGGGCCGACTTTCTCTCTGCAGGGATGCTCACGAACTCGGCTCCCGCGGCTCACCTCAGCCTGCTTGTGGATGGCATCGAGGGAACGTAAGCTAAGGCGGCGCAAGAAGGCGCGCCTTCATCGCGATGATCCAAGACACTCTTCCGGGAACAACCGATCGCCGGCTGGCGGCGCTGCTTACACTGCTGGCGGAAAACGCCACGATCGTGATCAGCGGCGCGCGCATCGCGAAGGAGATTGGTGTTTCGCGATCGACGGTGTGGCGACGCGTGCAGCGGCTTCGTGAGTTGGGCGTAAAAGTGAAGGGCCAGCCCGCGACGGGATACTTTCTGGAACAAGTGCCGGACATCTTGACGCCGGATATGCTGCGGCACCGGCTGAAGGGGAGCCTGTTCGGCAAGCGCATCCATCATTTTTTCAAGACGGATTCGACGAATCGGGTGGCGCTGGAATTGGGGCACGCGGGCGAACCCGAAGGGACCGTGGTCGTCGCGGAAGAACAGACGGCGGGGCGCGGCCGGGCGGGACGCGCTTGGCTTTCGGAGCGGGCGGCGGGGATTTACGTGACGCTGTTGTTGCGGCCGCGTCTGGCGCCGGTGCAGGCGCCGCTACTTACTATGATGGCGGGACTCTCGGTGCACGCCGCGGCAGAGGCAGTGACCGGTCTGAACGTGGATTTGAAATGGCCGAACGATTTGCTTATTGGCGGCAAAAAGGCGGGCGGCATCTTGACGGAAATGCACGCCGAGCCGAGCCAGGTGCGATTTGTGATTGTGGGGATTGGGCTGAATGTGAATCAGGAGAAATTCCCGGGCGAGCTCGCAAGCATCGCCACTTCGCTGCGAATGGAAAGCGGCAAACGACAGTCGCGCATGGAGCTGCTGGTGCGGTTGCTGCGTGAATTCGAGAGCGACTACAATCGGTTTCTGCGCGAAGGCGTTTCCGGAGTGGTCGAGCGATTCGAAATGGTATCGAGTTATGCGCGGGGGAAGCGCGTGCGCGTCAGCAACGGCTCGGAGAGTTATGTTGGCACAACGGCTGGGCTTGGGCCGGAGGGATTGTTGCAAGTGGAGCGCGAAGACGGGCGATTGATGACGGTGATTGCCGGGGACGTGGCGGAGGCGCGTTAGATGCTACTGACGATTGACGTGGGAAACAGCAACACGGTGCTGGGCGTTTTTCGCGGCGAGGAGCTTATCGCCAACTGGCGATTGACTACGGCACGCGAGCAAACCATTGATGAATACGGCGTGCTGACGCGGAATCTTTTTACGCTCGCGGGGCTGGATCGCGATGCGATCACCGGTGTGATCATTAGTTCCGTGGTCCCGCCGGTGAACTGGACGTTGGGTGAGATGTCGCGGGTTTATTTCGGGAAGAAGGCTTTGTTCGTCGAACTTGGCGTGAAGACGGGGATGGCGGTGTTGGTGGATAACCCGTTGGAGGTTGGGGCGGACCGCATCGTGAATGGTGTTGCGGCGTTTCATCTGTATGGCGGGCCGTGCATCGTGGTGGATTTCGGCACGGCGATTACTTTCGATGTGATTTCAGCGAAGGGCGAGTATCTCGGCGGGGTGATTGCGCCCGGCTTGGGGATTGCGTCGGAGGCGTTGTTTGCCCGCGCGGCCAGGCTTCCTCGCGTCGAGATCAAAGATCCGGGGAAAGTGATTGGCACGAACACCGTGACGCACATGCAGGCGGGGCTCTATTACGGCGCGGTGGACATGGTGGACGGGATGCTGGCGCGCATGAAGAAGGAATTGGGGGCGGAGGCGACCGTGGTGGCGACCGGAGGGCAAGCGAGGCTTGTGTCGCGCGGATCGAAGCACATTCAACACACGGATGAATTTTTGACGCTGACGGGGCTGCGATTGATCTGGGAGAAGAATCAACCGGCGGAACATGGGAAGAGTGCAGCGGCGCCGGGGAAAAAGGCGCAGAGGTAATCTGAAAGCCACGTCAAAGTTTCTACTCGCGAAGATCAACTCATGGAAGGAACCGCGACGCAAACTATCGGAATGAACGGCTGGAACTACTTTAACTACTTCACGGAAATTGAAGAATATTTCTGGAAGAAGCGCGGGGCGCACCTGCTGGTGTCGCCGCTGGACTGGGCGATCATGGAGGCGTGGCAGAAGGCGGGGGTGCCCCTGGAGGCCGTGCTCAAGGGAATCGACAAGGCGTTTGAGAGTTACCAGCGATCGCGGCGCGGTGCGGGCAAAGCGTTGAAGAGCCTGGCGTATTGCACGGACGCAGTGTTGGATGCCGCGGAAGAACAACAGGAAGCGGCTGCGGGAAGCGGGCCAAAAACTGGGCGCACGGCGGCAACTGAAACCTTTTCACGAGAAGAGCTGAGATCGTATTTTGAGAAAAACGGCGTGCGGCTGAAGCTCGCAGCGGCAAAATCTTCGGCTCAACGACCGGAAATGGCTGCGAGGCTAACTGAGATTGCGGAATCGCTCGCAGGGAGTGTTACGCTTCTGGATACGCCGGGAATGCTGGATTTGGAAGATGTGGAGCGACGGCTGACGATTCTGGACGATAAGGTGCATGCGGCGCTCACGAGCCACGCGCCGGAAGAGATCCTGCTGAAAGTTCGCCGCGAGTTGGATGGGCAGTTGGCCGGTTACCGCCGCAAGATGAAGGCCGAGCAGCTGGCGATGGTCGAAAAGCAGTATTTGCAGAAACGACTGCTGGAAGAATTCGGATTGCCGCGGCTGAGTCTCTATTATTTCTACTGACAGGCGATTCCCCAAGATTCGGCTTCAGAGTTACGCACCTTTCTTTTCCACGCGAACCGACGCAGAATGGGATTATACTATGGCTGAAGAGTTAAGATTATTAATCGAGAAGCTTGTGTATGGCGGTGATGGATTGGCGCACGCCGATGGGAACACCGTGTTCGTGCCGTATGTTTTGCCGGGGGAAGAGGTGCGCGCGGCGGCAAAATCGAAGAAGAAAAAATTGATCTGGGCGGAGCTGCTGGAGGTCACGTCGGCGGCGAAGGAGCGCGGGAAGGCCAAGTGCGCGCATTTTCAAAAGTGCGGAGGATGCCATTATCAACACATTTCGGCAGGGGAACAGCTTCGCTTGAAGAAGGAGATTCTGCGCGAAACGCTCTCGCGGCTGGGAGGAATTTCGTGGGACGGCGCGATTGCGGAGCATTCTGCGGAGCCGTACGGATACCGGAATCGGGCGCAGTGGGCGGTTCGAAGCGGGATGCCGCGAGCGATTGGGTATTACTTGCCGGAGAGTTCGGTGATTGTGCCGATTGATGAATGTCCGGTGCTGTCGCCGCGGCTGACGCATGCGTTTTTGCAGCTGCAAGAAATGGCGCGCGGCGGAACGCTTCCGGAAGGGATTCTGGAGATTGAGGCGTTTGCAGATTCGGCGGATGAAAAGATTGCGCTGAATGTGGCGTTTGAAAAGTTTACCAAGCCTGCCGCCGACCTGGCCGCTGCGTTCCGGAACGCGTTGCCGGAACTCGAGAGCTTGCTGCTGCTGGATCAGAAGAAGGATCGGTTTGAACTGACGGGGCCGGGATATTTACAGCATCAAGCGGGCGGGTACACCTACCGAGTGAGCCACCTGTCGTTCTTCCAGGTGAACCGATTTCTGATTGAGGACCTGCTGAAAACCGTGACGAGCAATGCGCGCGGCGGGGTGGCGCTGGATATGTACGCTGGAGTGGGATTCTTCACGCTCCCGCTGGCCAAGGCGTTCGAGAAAGTGGTGAGCGTGGACGCGAATCTTGCTGCGACGCGGGATCTTTACGCCAATGCGGAAGCAGCGGGCGTGAGCATTACTTCGCATAACGAACATGCGGAGGATTTCTTGAAAAAGACCACGGAGAAGCCGGATTTTGTGGTTCTCGACCCCCCGCGCGCAGGATTGGGGGCACAAGCAGCGGAAAAACTGGCGGAACTTGGGGCTGCTGAGATTGTGTACTTGTCGTGTGACCCGTCTACGCTGGCTCGCGATTTGGCGGTGTTGACGGGCTCTCCCAGAAAGCCGAAGGAGATCGCTGGGCCAAAGATCCGCTACGAAATTAGTCAAATGCATTTGTTCGATCTGTTCCCGCAGACCTTTCATATCGAGACGCTGGTGAGGTTGCGAAGAGTGCCATGAGGCTGCCCGCCCTGGCGATCGCCGCTGCCTTTGCGAGCGGCATCGCGCTGGGGCTGCATCCTGCGGTCGCGCGCAACGCCTCGTCTTTGGCGCTCCTCACATTTTCTTTTTCCATTGTGGGTGCGCTTGTTGCCGCGGGAATTTTTCTGTTAAAGTTCGGGCGACTTTTCTCCGCAGCCGCCGCTTCCCTTCTGACGTGGGTTTTCCTCGGATTTCTGGGGGCTGTCGTCGCGGAACAACCGCGACCGGCGGACCATATTGTCTCGCTTGTGGAACAAGGGCGCATCGCTTTGCACACGCCACTGCGATGGCACGGCCGGCTTCGTGATGAACCGGCGCGGCTGCCTTGGGGCTATGGTTACGAAATCGAGCTGTCGGAAGTCTCGTTTCAAGAAGAACTGCATTCAACACGTGGCGGACTACGATTGAGCTTCTCGACTCGCCCCGATCAGCATGTACCCTCCGACCTTCATGCGGGGGATGAAGTGACGGTTTTGGCGGAAGCGAAGCAGCCGCAGCTTTTCAAGGATGAGGGTGCATTCGATCGGCGCACCTATCTCGCGCAGCAGAACATTGATTTGGTGGGGACGCTGCGCGCGCCAGAATTAATCGAGCGCGTTTCTCCCGCAAAACCCACGGCCGCGACGCAGCTGGCGCGCGTGCGGCGAAGATTGCGGGATGAAGTGGATGAACTTTTTGCGGGAAGTCCGCAGGCCGCTGCGGTGTTACGGGCCATGCTGCTTGGCGATCGGAGTTTCGTGGATCGAGATGAATCCACGGATTTTCAGAAGACGGGCGTGTTTCATGTGCTGGTGGTGGCTGGTTTGCACGTAGGGGCGCTGGCCTTTGCGCTCTATTGGGTGTGCCGGAAATTGCGGCTCTCGCCGGTGTGGAGGGCGGTTTTCACGCTTACGGTACTTTTTGCTTACGTTGCGGTCGTGGAGCAGCGAGCTCCGGTGTTGCGAGCAACTTTGATGGCCACGATTGTGGTGCTCGGCGGTTTCTTCTTTCGGCGGTTGGATTTGCTCAACTCGGCTGCGCTGGCTGCGCTGGTGCTGCTTGTTGCGCGGCCGCTCACGTTGCGCGAGTCCAGCTTTCAACTGACATTCGTTGCGATCGGCTGTATCGCCGGGCTGGCGCTGCCGTGGCTGGAGAGAACCGTGCAGCCCTATGCGCGGGCTTTAGTGGGCTGGAGGGACGTGACCCGCGATGCCGCCCACGAGCCTCGGGCGATCCAGTTTCGGATTGATGTGCGTTCCTTAGCGCATTGGATAACTTCGGCGCTGCCATGGCGGATTGGCAGAGCAGCGGAGGGCTCGCTCGTTGGCGGGCTCTCACTAACGCTTCGCGTGTGGGAGTTGCTTGTTCTCACCTTCGTGCTGCAGATGGGGATGCTGCCCTTGATGGCGCGCGATTTTCACCGAGTGACGCTTTCAGGTCCGCTTGCAAATCTTGCTGCGGTGCCGCTCACCGGTGTCGTTGTGCCGCTTGGTTTTCTTACGCTCGCCAGCGGGCTGATTTATTATCCACTGGGAAAACTTCTTGCAGCGGTGCTTGCTTGGCTGACAATTCTGCTTTTGCACGTCGTTCAGTGGTTTGCGCATTTTCCACGATGGAGCTACCGGATACCCGGGCCGCCGACCTGGCTGGTGGTGATTTTTTTCGCCGGGGCCGTGTTTCTCGCTGCCGCAATGCGCTTGAATCCTCCCCTGCCACGAAAAATGGTCTGGGCAGTGGGCGCAGTTTTGATAGCCAGCGCGCTAGCGGTGGCTATTTTTCCATTTGGATCACAATGGGCGCTGGGAAAGTTGGAGGTGACGATCCTGGATGTGGGCCAAGGTGATTCGCTCTTTGTGGTTTTCCCGCACGGCAAGACGATGCTGATCGACGGCGGCGGAGCGTTTTCTGGATTTCCAGGACACGAGGAACACAACGGCATTGATCCGGGCGAAGAAGCGGTTTCACCGTATTTGTGGTCGCGGGGATTTCAGAAGCTGGACGTGGTGGCGTTGACGCACGCGCATCAAGATCATCTGGGCGGGCTCACTGCAGTACTGGACAATTTTCGCGTTGGCAGGCTCTGGATTGGGCGTGAAGTCAGCAGCACGGCGCTCAAGAGGCTCGAGGAGCTTGCGCGAGCGAAAAAGATTCCCATCGAATATGAGTTGCGGGGCAAATCGTTTTCCTGGGAGGGCGTAGACGGTAAATTCTTGTGGCCGGAGATCGTGCCGGAGGAAGTTGCGCCGTCCGCAAAGAACAACGATTCGCTGGTACTGCGTTTGCAGTACGGAACCCGTAGCTTGTTGCTTCCGGGTGACGCAGAAAAACAAGTGGAAAAGGAAATACTCGGGGAGAACAGTGCGGAGTCCCTGCGCGCGGATGTTTTGAAGGTTGGCCATCACGGCAGCAAGAATTCCACGACGCCGGAGTTTCTCGCGGCGACGCAACCGCGCGTCGGGATCATCTCCGCCGGAGAAGGCAATCCCTATGGTCACCCCAGCCCTGAATTGCTGGAAAGGCTGGAAAACGCTGGCGTGCGAATCTTGAGGACGGACCGCGACGGGGCGGTGCATGTTTTCACGGATGGAACGCGGCTGGAAATCACTTGCTTCCTTGATTGTCTAGAGGCGGCGGGGATAGCCACTTCAGCGCAAGCGAACTCGCCAAATCACAAACAAAACGGCGAGAAGAAGTAGATAACCAAGGGCCGCCTGCCATTCGTGATTCTTTTTGTACTGCGCAAAAGAAAACGAACTCGCGGATCCGCCTATGAGCTTGACGGCCGTTAAGCGCGGGATGAAGAGCGGCACGGCACGCGCATATTCATCGAAAGCCGCCCCATGCCGCGAGCCGAGTTCCCTCTCTTCCCGCCGCATGACGATGGAATACACGAGCGCGAAATAGACGCACAGGATCGACGCTGAGATCCAGGAATGTGCCGCAATACCGGCACCCAGAGTGAGGATGGCGCTGCCGAGATACAGAGGATTGCGCGTGAAGGCATAAGGGCCAGTGACGGTCAAAACTTCCTGCTTGTGGAGATATCCGGCGGCGCGAGCGCGCAGCCACAAACCGATCGCGCCAATCAGCGCGCCAGCCAAAATACTAATCGGTGTGGGCCGAGCAAAGAAAAGAACGAGAATCGCGAGGGGATAGCCCAGGCGCACGCGCCATCGAACAAAGAATGCGCCCACGGCGCTCACGTGCGAGCCTCAAGCTGGCGGCGGACGGCGTCGAAGACGGCGTCCACATCAATGTCCAGCATGGAAGGGTCCGGCTGGCCACCACGTTTATAGGTGGTGATGGCATTTGGACTGCGGAGAACGATGTCTCTCGGCCATGCCCCGCCGGAAGCGGCGCTGCCGCGATACGGGCCATTGCGCGCGGGATCAGTGGGACCAAACAGAGCGATCGCGGGTGTTCCGAGCGCGACCGCAAGATGAAGCGGCCCGGTATCGCCGCCGACGACGCAAATCGCGTTGCGCAGCAAAGCCATCAATGAACCGAGTTCACCATTGTAGAGGAGCGGGCCGGCGCCGCCGCTGGCGTCGCAGACTTCTTTCGCAAGACCCTCCTCCCCGGGGCCGTAATTGACGACGCAGCCGATGCCGAGCGAATCGCGGATTTTCCGGCACAGCGCGCCGAACCGATCGGGCGGCCAGCACTTGGAGCGCCAACCTCCTCCGGGACTGAGGGCGATATAGCGCGCGACGCCGTTGGTTTGTAAATACTCGCGGACAGTCGATTCGCCGGACGGCGGAACGGCGAGCTTAACTCCAGCAGTTCCGCTGCGCGCGCCTGCGCGCCGCGAGAGCTCACCGTTTTGATCGGCGATGTGCGCCTCGGTGGATCGGACACGATCGGTGTAGAGAATAGGAACACCGTATTCACGGATCGTTTCGGAGGAAAACCCAATCCGGCGCCGAATATTGCCGAAGAAAGAGAGCGCTGCCGACTTCCACAAACCCTGATAGTCGAGCGCGGTGCTGAATTTCGTTCTTTTGATTCGGCGGGTGACTTCCCGCAGCGACGTCAAGGAACGGTTTTCGACGGGCCAGACCTCCGTAGCCAGACCGCTGCTTTCGACCAGAAGTTTCCAGCGCGGATGAGCGAGCCACACGATCTCAGAAGTTGGAAACGATTCGCGAAGTCCGGCCACGGCGGGAAATGTGTGGACGATATCACCAAGCGAGCTCAGGCGCACCACCAGGAATTTCGGCTCAGGCATGCGGCGCCTTGCGAATAGATTCGAGAAGTTGCCGCGTCGAATGGTCTTTGGGGTCGCCGACGATGGCCACGCGAATGCCGAGCCGCGCGGCAACGGCTCGTTCTGGCACGCTTTCTGCGGTGTAGTCCGTCCCCTTGGCGTGAACATCGGGTCGCAAATCTTCCAGGAGAGTTTCCACGTTGGGTTCGGCGAAGAGCAGGACGTAGTCCACGCTGCGAAGCGCCGCGACGAGCTGTGCGCGCGCGTTCTCAACGAGAATAGGCCGCCCCGGACCTTTCAAACCGCAAACGCTCGAATCCGCATTAACGCCGACGACCAGAACATCGCCTTCACGCCGCGCGCCCTCCAGATAACGGATGTGTCCCACGTGCAGCGTGTCGAAGCAACCGTTGGCGAAAACAATACGCTGGCCGCGGCGCTTATACTCCGCGACTTTCTGCCGAAGCAGTTCACGCGACACGATTTTGGAAGCGGCCTCGCGCATGACTCAGGAAGTGGCTCCGGAGGCTTCGCTGCGGATGGCTTCGAGAAGCTCTTGGCGCGAGACGGTGGCGGTGCCGCGCTTCATGACAACCAGGCCGCCGGCAATATTGGCGATGTGCGCGGCTTCGAGGGGCGCAGCACCGCAGGTGAGCGCTAGCGTGTACGCGGCAAGAACGGTGTCGCCAGCGCCGGTGACGTCAACGGCTTGATCGCTGCCGTGCACGGGAATCTGCGCGACGCGGTCGCCGGGTTCGAATAATGCCACTCCGTGGCGCCCGCGCGTCACGAGAAGCGCCTGAAGTTTCATTGCAGACAGGGTAGCGGTGCCCGCACGCGTAAGTTCCTCGATATTTTGTCCGATCGTGGTGCCATGCTGGGCCTCAAGCTCGGCTTCATTGGGAGTGGCAGAGGTGGTGCCGGCCTTCGCATAAGAATGAAGATGATACCGGGCGTCCAAAGTGATCGGCATGTCCTTCTTGAGTTTCGCGGTTGCCTTCTGGACTAGTTCCGGTTCGGCTACGCCAAAACCATAGTCGGAAATGGCGAGCGCGTGGGCTTTGCGGAGCTTCGTGGAAAGATGCTGACTCAGCTTTATTCGAACTGCATCTGGCAGAGGAATTTGCGGCTCGTAGTCTACGCGCAGAACCTGTTGCGCGGTGGTGTGGGCCCAGCCGGCCAGAAAACGGCTCTTGGTCGGTGTCGTCCAGCCCTTCACTCGAACGATGCCTGACGCGTCCACACGCTTGCGGCGAAAATGAGCGATGAGCGCATCGCCGGCGGAGTCCATTCCCACCGCGGTCACTGGCAAAACGCGTGCGCCCAGCGACGCCAAGTTGTTCGCGGCGTTGGCACCGCCGCCGGGAACGAGTTGCGTTTCGCGGTGCTTCAGAATGAGCACAGGTGCTTCGCGCGACACACGCGAGATTTCACCGAACTGAAATTCATCGGCAACAAAATCTCCGAGAAGAACGACCGTTTTCGACGAAAACTGTTCCACACATTCGGCGAGGGCGAGCAGGTCGACGGATTGTGAAGCTGATTTTTGTGCGGGCGGACGTTTCATCGGGGTTGCCTCAGGATCCAGTCTGCCGCCTTTGAAAGATCTTCCGCGACAAAATCGGGCTGCGACGGCCATTTGGCGGAATGCCAGGCCAGTTCCCCTTCGCCGTACCCGGTGCGCACTAGGATGCTCCGGGCGCGAACGTGGCGAGCAAGTTCGATATCGCCGTAACGGTCACCGACAACGAACGATCGAGCTAGGTCCAAAGAGAATTCGCGGGCGGCGCGATCCAGCATTCCAGTCTTAGGCTTCCGGCAATCGCAATTGTCCGCCGACGTGTGCGGACAATAATAGGTCGCCTCGATGCGCGCGCCCGACGCAGCGAGTTGTTCGGTCATGAGTTCATTTACAGTTTTCACGAGAGATTCCGGAAAGTATCCGCGCCCGACGCCAGACTGATTGCTCACGACGATCACTGGGAAACCAGTTTCGTTCAAACACCGAATCGCCGCCGCCGCGAAGGGGAACATACGAAATCGGCTGGCGTGATTCAAGTAGCCGACCTCTTCGGCGATGGTGCCGTCACGATCCAGAAAAACGGCTGGTCGCAACGACTGAGGCTCAGGCACTCTGCACCTCAATCGTCGAAAGCCATGGACGGACCGCGGCTTCTACCATGTCCGGCGTAATTTTCGTCATGCAGCGGTGATCCGTCGGGCAGCGCCGCAGGAAGCAAGGGCTGCAATAAGGTTTTTCCTGGACCACCGTGCAGCGCAGAGTGACTGGAGCGGTTCCCAGAGGATCTGTAGGCCCGAAGACAGAGACGACCGGAAGCCCGACCGCAGCCGCCACATGCATTGCACCGGAATCGTTGCCGATGAAGAGATGACATTGCGAAAGTAGTGCAGGGAGATCGGCGATGGAGGTCTTACCTGTCAGGTCGATTGGCGGACGGCGCATTTCAGATGCAATGGCACTGGAGACTACTGACTCAGCAACCGTGCCGAATAAAATGACATCGGCATCCGATTGCGACTGCAAACGATTGGCTACCTCTGCAAATCGCACAGGCGGCCAACACTTCGCGGAACCGTAGGAAGCGCCCGCGCCGATAGCCACGCGCAACGCATGGGGCCGGGCACCAGATTCGACGAGAAACTCCACGGCGCGCTGGTGCTTCTCTTCGGGAACTGTCATTGCGATGAAAGCTTCGTCTGAAACGGAGTCAAGCCAGCCGGCGCGCCGGAGGAGTTCCAGATAGTAATACTTTTCATGCACGGGAATCTCGCCGAGCTTGGGAACGGCCACAGGCTTTGTAAGAAGAAGACTGCGACCGTCGCGAGCGTAGCCGATTCGTTCCGGAATATGGGCGCGCCAAGCGAGCCAGGCCGCATCAAACGCATTCTGAAGCAGCAAGGCCATGTCGAATTTCTTCGCGCGAAGTTCAGCCGCAAGTCGCTCGCGGCCCCAAAAACCAGCATGAATGCCGTGTACATCGTAGGCGATCAGGTGGTCGCAGATTTGTTGATCGCGGTAGATATCGGCAACGTAGGGCCGCGCCAAAATAGAAATCTCCGCGTCGCGGAAACGATTGCGAACCGCGAAAAGCGCGGGCAGCGCCATAATCGCGTCGCCAACCCAGTTCGTCGCTCGAATCAGAATTTTCATGCGGCGGCTCCCGCTCTGGCCGCAAGCGTTTGATCGAGCGCGTTTCGGAAATCCGCTTCAGGGCTCACAACGAGATCAATCACCGCGACATAAACAGGACTTTCCGCAAATTTTTGCTCATGGAGATTCTGCGCGTCCTTTTCCGTGGTCACGAACGCATTCGCGCCGGCCCGTTTCCCTGCCGCCTGAATCGCCAGGACTTCTCTCTCCGTATAGCGATGGTGATCCGCGTAGGTTGCCTGGCCACAGAGCGAGAGATCCCAGTTCCTCAGATCGCGAAAAAAAGCTTCGGGATTGCCGAGGCCGCAAAAAGCAAAAAACGGTCCGTTGCCGATTTCGCTGGAAGACAGCAAAGTAATCTCTCCTCCGAGCCGCCGGAAGCCGAGCAGCCGAGTGGCCGCGGCGAAAACTGGAAATTGATGCAACTTGCTGATCGCTTCGATCGCACCGGGCGTCGTCTCCGTGCGAGTAAAGACAACCAGGTTCGCGCGGCTCATGGCCGATACTGGCTCGCGAAGGGAGCCGGCCGGCAAAAGGGATTCGCCGCCCAGCTGTTGAGAGGAATCAAGCAGAAGAATATCCAAGTCTCGCGCCAATCGCAGGTGCTGGAAGCCATCGTCGAGGAGAAAGACATCCACGGGCTGTTGCGACGCCAGACGCTGTCCTTCCGCGAAACGGTCCTGGCCCACGCCAAAGGAGACGCGGCTCTGAAGGCGGAATTTCATCAGTTCAATTTCGTCGCTGGTGCCGTTCGTGCCCCGGTAGCCGCGGCTGAGAATGGCGACGCGCTTCCCGTCACCCAGGAATTTTTCAGCGAGCCAGATCACCATGGGTGTTTTGCCGGTGCCTCCCACAGTCAAGTTGCCAACGCTGATGACGGGCGCATCCAATCGCCTGCGCTTGAGCCACCCGCGCTGGTAGCAGGCAACACGCGCGCGGACGCCGACACCATACAGGAACGACAGAGGCCAAAGAAGCATCCGCAAAAGCGGCGAAACCTTCATCGAGCGGCACCATTCAAATGTTTGGCAATCTCATTCATCGCTCGATTGGTCGCGCCGCGACTGCTTTCCACCAGATTCCGTGCGGTCTCGCCCATTTTCTTCATGAGCTGCGGATTGCGAAAAAACTCGATCCACGCCACGCCGACGTCTTCCGGACTTTCCACCTGCACCGCGGCGTTTGCCGCTACAAAGCGTGAAGCCATTTCCGCGAAGTTTTCCATCGAGGGCCCGAACACGGGAATTTTTCCGAAGGCAGCCGGCTCGAGAATATTATGCCCCCCGGAAGGAACCAGCGAACCTCCGACAAATGCGCCGTCCGCCAAACGGTACAGCGAAGCGAGTTCGCCAATGCTGTCGAGGAGGAGCACAGTAACGTCATCGGGAATGATGGGAACACTGGAAGGCACGCTCGCTTGCGATCGCGCCGCGGGAACCGGTAACTGCGAGCGCCGGATAAATTTGCGATGCGACTCGTCAATGAACTCCGCCGCCGCATCAAAGCGCTCCGGCTTGCGAGGCGCGAGTACGAGCAGAGCTTTGGGATATT
>Ga0210409_10001233_pt1 | contig 34549 bp, 32 predicted proteins | sample IncBWH17MmetaG_FD_161649 | JGI IMG/M metagenome (GOLD analysis project Ga0210409, IMG submission 161649) | Forest soil microbial communities from Barre Woods Harvard Forest LTER site, Petersham, Massachusetts, United States - Inc-BW-H-17-M | ecosystem: Environmental > Terrestrial > Soil >... | reverse complement strand
GGTCGTGCGGAAACCCAACAGCGGCTCGGCGCGCCATCGCTGGGCTCGGGAAAACTCCAAACACCGCCGAACCGCTACCCGCCAGCGAGGCTTCTGCAGCTCCCCTTCGGAGCAAGGCCCGCTTGATCTGATCAAGTCGGGGGTGCCGCCGGAAAACCGGCCCCTCGAAATCATTCGAAAGGCCGCTTCCCTGCGCGCTCCAGCATAGAGCACAGAACTCAAAGAGTTTAGAGTTTGCGGCCGGTTTTGTCAATCGCAGCGGCTTGGCCTTCAGCCAGCGGTACGCATCCGGCGTCGGCACATGAATGTCTTTGGGGGAAACGACCAGCACATGCAGTTTCGGAATGTCCGGCAGCGGATAAATTTCGTCGCCCTTGTTCGCTCCCAGCGCCCGCCCGCCCAACAGAAAAAAGGGCACATCCGCGCCCAGCGAGGCCGCAATTTCCAGTAAACGCGCTTGTCGTATTTTCTTTCCGGTCAGCCGAAGGTAGCCCGAGAGCGCCGCGGCCGCGTCGCTCGATCCCCCGCCCAGGCCTCGTCCCGCCGGAATCTTCTTCCTAAGCTCGACTTCCACCCCGCCGCGAATGTTCAACTCCCGCCGCAGCGCATCCACCGCGCGATACACGAGATTCTTCTCCGCTGGCTCGCGCAGAAGCGTCTCATTTCCCAGGATTATCAGGGCAATCCCCGGCTGCCGCGAAGCGCGCAGCCGCAATTCGTCATGAAGAGAGATGCTCTGGAAGATCGTCCGCAGCTCGTGAAATCCGTCCGCGCGTTTCCCCAAAATATCCAGGCGCAGATTGATTTTTGCGTACGCGGGAATGCGGACTTCGGGCATGCGTCTTACTGCGGTTTGGCGTCCGGCGGCGCGGACTTTTGCGCTACGCGGTGTTTCGAACGCGAGAGTTTCTTCTCAAGCTCCGCGACTTTGTCGGCTTCAACATCCGCCGGCAGCGAGCGCTTCCACTCGACCAGCGACTTTTCCCACTCCGCCGCCGCCAGATCGCCGCGCCCGGTCTTGCCGTAGAGGTCGCCGAGGTGCGCATGAATGGTGGCATCGTGGCCTTCGCGCTGCACGGCCCGCCGCAGCGCGGTTTCGGCATCGCCATACTTGTTCTCTCTAAAATAAATCCATCCAAGGCTGTCCAGGTACGCGCCGTTGAAAGGCTCTTCTTTCAACGCCCGCAGCACCAGCGCCTCCGCTTCGTCCAGCCGGATGCCCAAATCTCCCAGCATGTAGCCGTAATAATTCAGCACCGGTGCGTTTTTCGGATTGACCGCCAGCACTTTCTTGAACTCTTCCTCGGCCTTGTCAAAAAACTTTTGCCGCTCGTAAATCGCGCCGAGCAAATACCACACCATCTCATTTTCCCGCGGCTGACCCGGAAGCACTTCCGCGGCCCGCGCCGATTCCTCCGCTTCTTTGTAACGGCGCCCGCGCTCGTACACTTGCGCGATGTTCAAATAAATTTCGCGGTCCCCTTCGTTGCCGTGGAGCTGCGCGCGCAGTATCTTGACGGCCTCTTCCGTCTGCCCATTCTCGCCCAGCAACAATGCCTGCCCCGCACGAATCGCGGGATCGGCGGGATATTTGGCCAGCGAATCCTTGCCCTCTTGCAGCGCCTTGGGCAAATCCTTCGCCGCGCGGTAGGTGTCCATGATCATCATGCGCGCCTGGCGATCCTCTTCCTCGCCCAAACGGCTCAGCTCCTCATAAGTGTAAACCGCCGCCTGATAATTCTGCGTATCGCGATAAAGCTGTCCCAGCTGCTGATACAAAATGGAAAGCGACCTGCGCCTCGACGGCAAGGGTGGATTTTGCGCCTTGATACCTGTCACCGTGTCGGACAAGACGCGGATCGCATCTTCATACCGTCCCTGCGCCTCGTACAGCACGGCCTCGTTATACATCACCTCCGGGCTACCCGGCGCATACTGCCTGGCTTTGAGCAGGTTTTCCTCGGCCTTATCCAGTTGGTGAAGCTCGCGATAAATCTGCGCAATCCGCAGGTACACGTCCGAATCATCCGGCATCACGTCCGAAATCTTCTGATACACCGCCAGCGCTTCCGCGTATTTTTCTTCCGCCAGCAAGGTTTGCCCCAGCCCGCGTTGATGGCTGAGTTCCGAGGGATCGAGATCGGCGGCCTGGCGGTACGCCGCTTCCGCCTTGCCGAGCTCGTGCGCCTGCGTGTACGCGTCCCCCAACAAATCCAGCAGCACCGGCGTCGCCGAATGCGCGGTGATTCCCTCCAATAGGGAAACCGCTTCGGGCGCCTTGCCTTCATCCATCAGCAATTGCGTCAATTGCTCCACCGCTGCTTCGTTTTCCGGGTCGGTTCTTAGGATGCCCCGCAGAACTTGCTCCGCTTTCTGGTGCTCGTTCTTCAACCGGTAGAGCCGCGCCAGCCATAGCGCCGACTCCGTATCCGACGGATCGATTCGGTTGATTTCGCGGTACTGCTCGATGGCTTTGCTCACCGCCTCCGACTGCCCGTTGCCCGCGCTGAAATCTCCGAGGCTGCGCAGGTAAATCCGCCCCAACAGCCGCCTCGATTGCACATTGTCCGGGTCGCGCTTCAGGATTTCCTGCGCCTCGGCCACCGCTTCGTGAATGCGCTGCGCCTTCCAGTACATTTCCGCCAGCCGCTCGCCGATTTCTGCCGACTTCGGATCCAGTGCGTAGGCCTTCTTGTACGCTTCGATCGCCTGCGTGGCGTATTCCGGCCGGCTGGTCGCCTCATACTGTTGTTCGTAAATGTGACCCATCGTGAAGTTGTAGTAGGCCTCGGAGCGCGCGGCGTCTTTTGTGGCGGGAGCTGCCTTGGGGTCTATAGCTAGAGCCCCAGACGATTGAGGAGGTTCGCTCTTTTTCGTGGGTGCGGAATCCTGCGGTGCCTGCGCCATGGCGGCTGCGGCGGCAACGCCGGTCAAAATAGAGACAAGGGTAACCCGTTGTAGGTTCATCGTAGCCCCAGAAACTTAAAGTATCCCATGCGGCCGAAACGTGGTCAAAACCGAAACCGCCGCCGTTTCCAGAGCTTGGGAGCCCCCATAGCTGAGATGCGCGGAAGCCGGGAATCGTTCCCGTAAAGTTAGGGCTTGACATATTTCCGTATTACCGCAATAATCGAAATATGAAGAAGCCTGATCCCCTCCTCGTCACTCGTTCCGCCGATCGCTTCTCCGCTCTTGGCGCGGAGCCCCGCCTGCAGATCCTCCGGCTCCTCCTCGCCGCTCACCCCACAGGCATGGTCGCAGGTGAGGTCCAGGACGAGTTGGGCATTCCCGCTTCGACGCTTTCGCACCATCTGGAAAAGCTGAAGCAAGTCGGCCTCGTCAATGTGCGCCGGGAAAGCACTTATCTCTGGTATTCCGCGGACACCGACGCTTTGCGCGAAGTCCTGAACTTCCTCTACGAAGAGTGCTGCACGCGCAGCCGCGCCGTCGCCGCCGAATCCGTCGTGCAGATTTCAAGGGGAAAGTGATGATCGCTCGTCGGTGTGCTTGCGGCGCGTTGATCGATTCCCTTGCAGGGGCGCAGTCCGCCACGGAGGACTGCGCCCGTGTTGGCTAGATCTCTCAATCCAAGGAGCTTACCCATGAGTGATCCAAACATTCAGGAGCTAGTGAAACAAAAATACGGCGAAGCCGCGCAGCGCGCCGCCAGCGGCGGCACAGCCTGTTGCGGTGGCGGCGGCGAACTCAGCGGCTGCGATCCCATCACAAAGAATCTCTACGACGAGGCAGAAAAAGCCGGCCTGCCGGAAAAGGCCGTCGCCGCTTCGCTCGGGTGCGGGAATCCCACGGCGCTCGCGAAGCTCCAACCGGGCGAAATCGTTCTCGATCTCGGCTCCGGCGGCGGCATTGACGTCATCCTTTCCGCGAAGCGCGTGGGCCCCACCGGCAAAGCCTACGGCCTGGACATGACCGACGAAATGCTAGCGCTTGCCCGCGAAAATCAGAAAAAAGCCGGCATCCAAAATGTCGAATTCCTGAAGGGCGCGATTGAGAACATCCCTCTGCCAAATAACGCCGTTGACGTCATCATCTCCAACTGCGTCATCAATCTTTCCGGCGACAAAGACCGTGTCCTTGCCGAAGCGTTTCGTGTTCTCAAGCCGGGCGGCCGCCTGGCCGTCTCCGACGTCGTCGTTCGCGGCCAGGTTCCCGCTAACATTCGCAAGAGCATGGAACTCTGGGTGGGCTGCATCGCCGGTGCACTGGAAGAGAATGAATACCGCGAGAAGCTTGCGCGCGCGGGCTTCAACTCCATCGACGTGGAGCCAACTCGCGTCTACAAAGTGGAAGAAGCCCGCGAATTCCTGGAAGCCGCCGGCTTGGATGCCGACATCGTGGGCCCGCAGATCGACGGCAAATTCATCAGCGCTTTCGTCCGCGCCACCAAGCCCGCCTCAGCCGCAACCTGCTGCGGCCCCGCTTGCTGCGCTTAGGAGCGATGCGGTCATGTCATTGCACTACAATGTTCTTTTTCTTTGCACTGGCAACTCTGCCCGCTCCATCCTGGCCGAGGCCATCCTCAACCAGAAGGGCAAGCCCAACTTCAGCGCCTACAGCGCGGGCAGCTTTCCCAGCGGCCGCATGAATCCCTACGCGCTAAAGCAGCTTGAACTGGCTCGCCTCCCCACTGCCAATCTCCGCAGCAAAAGTTGGGACGAATTCGCCAAGCCCAGCGCCCCTCAAATGGATTTTGTCTTTACCGTTTGCGATAACGCCGCCAAGGAAGTTTGCCCACTGTGGCCCGGCCAGCCCATGACCGCCCACTGGGGCGTGCCCGACCCCGCCGTTGTGACGGGTTCGTCGGAGCAGATCGAGCGCGCGTTTCGCGACACCTTCGTCGTTCTCGACCGCCGCATCAGCCTGTTCCTTTCGTTGCCGCTTTCCAGCCTGGACAAACTGGCCATCAAGAAGGAAATCGAAGGCATCGGCCAGCAGTGAAGATGGCTTTCGCCCAGCCTCTTCTTTATTTCAGGCACGGCATGGCGGCCATCTGCGCCTCTGGCGTGGCATACGTGGCGCCGTTCTCATCGCTCATGGACAAGAACAACCAGTCACTTTTTTCTTGCGACGTCCTGCTGAATTCAAAAGTCTGTGTCCCATTTCCGCTGGGCTTATAGCTCATCGTCCGCTTAATCATTGGATATAGGTCTTTGGTCGCGTCTTCCGCCGGCGGCCCGCACTTGACCACCAAGCTCTCTGGCGTCAAGGATGCGACGCCCCGTTCTTCGCGTACTACTGCCGTGGCCTTGTTCTTCGCCGTCCCTCGGCCGAAAATCAGCAGCGCTACCAGCCCTAGCAACACTGTTGCTGCAATGAGCCAAGTCTGCTGCGTCATCTTCCCTGGGAACACAAGGTTCGCCGCAGTCTTGACTCCTGCGGCGGCCACCGGCCTGGCCGGCTCCGGATGGCCCGCAGCTTGCGAAGAATCCACTGTGGGTGAAGTCCTTGCTTCTCCAATGTCTTCGCCGAGCTTCGTCATCCTCATGGCGTCGCTCGGCTCCTGCGGCTCTGCTGCCTTCATCGTTTCCTTCGTGTCCTTAGACTCTGGCTGCTCCGCCTCGGTCGCCGAATTCGTTGTTTTCACATCGTCCATGATGGCCCGCCTTTCCCCCCACTCCCTCTCTTCGCATCATCCCCCTGCGCGCCTCTTCAGACGGCCTTTTCTTAGCTCCTACAGCGTGTCAGTAACTTTCCCTTTAGGACAGTAGCGAGATCTCACCGTCTAGCAGTCTTCGTTCCCTCCCGGCGCTTTCCTCTGCGCCCATTCTTCTTCCGCTCATATGAATCTTTGCGTTTCTCCTAAACGAACGAGACAAAGTGTTGTATAGAACTCCTGGAGGATTCCATGACCAACTCGCGCCGTCCGAGCGCTTTCGTTCTTGCAGCTCTATGCGCAGTTCTTCTCAGCGTGCCGCTTCTGAGCGCCGCGCATCAGTCTCACTCCGCTTCTCCCGCGCCACAAAGAGTAGCCACGCTCGCCGATTTTTCATGGCTCACCGGCCGCTGGCAAGGCACTCTCGGGCCGCTCACCGCCGAGCAGGAATGGATGGCTCTCAAGAACGACACCATGCAAGGCTTCTTCCGGCTGACTGACAATGAGAAAACCATCGTCATTGAACTGTTCACCCTCCGCGAAACAACCGGCGGCATCGAATTCTATTTCCGCCACTTCTCCCCGGAGCTCAAGCCCATGGAAGAAAAAGAAGCCTACCATCTGACTCTCACGAAATCGGAAGGCGGCGTCTTTCGCTTCGACAACCCCATCGTCAATCAGCTCAAAGATGCCATCCTCACCCACACAGACGCCGACACCTACATCTCCCATGGCGATATCACCGACGCCAACGGCCAACCCAAAGTGATCGAAGTCACCTATCACCGCGTGAAATAAGGCCCTCTTCCGTGGCTTTGTGGCGGCCGATCTTTCGCGCCGTTTGCGTCCCGGTGTTTTTCCACCGGGACGATCGGTTCTTTTCTCCCGGGTCCAGGAGCGCCGCGCTTTCCCCCGGTGTGCGGGGAGTTCCGCCGGTTTGACACTTCCACGCGTATAAGTTACACTATAAGAGTTCCTAGAAAATATATGAGACTTGCTAAGAGCTTTACGATCGAACCAGAGATCAACGAATACGTCGACGAGACCAAGGGCGATCGCTCGGCCAGCGAACGCGTCAACGAGCTGCTCCGGCGCGCCATGCTACAGGAGCAATACGATCGGCTGGAAGCAGAAGCGGCGGCCTTCTTCAGCGACACCAAGGCAGACCGCGACGAGGCCAAGGCATTTCAGAAGGCATCGCTTCGGTCCTTTGGCAGGGATTGATGGCGGCGATTCCATCGGGCTGGTATCCGAAGCGCGGCGAGGTTTATATCGTCCAATTGGACAAACCTCGTCCTGCGATCGTGTTGTCCATCGATCCCATCAACAAGTTTGCGTTGGATGTTTGCGTCGTGGGAATCACCACGGTCGAGCGCAAGACGTTCAGCATGCGCGTTCCCATTAGGAAAGGCGATGCTCATCTGGACTTTAATTGCTGGGCGAAATGTGATCAGGTGACGACTCTCGAAAAGACCTTGCTGCGGTACCCGCCGATTGGTGTGCTCTCGTCGGCAGCATTTGCCAGAATCGCGGAGCAGGTGAAGATCTGCCTGGGGTTCCTCTAAGAAGCGCGGCCTTGGCCGAGCATTGATTCTCAGTGCAAGAAGTGCCGCATGCCGGTGAAGACCATCGCGAGATTTAGGCGGTCGGCTGCTGCGATCACATCGGGGTCGCGCATCGAGCCGCCGGGCTGGATCACGGCTGTCGCACCGGCCTTCGCGGCTTCTTCCACGCCATCGGGGAACGGGAAGAAGGCATCCGAGGCCACCACGCTTCCCGCCAGCGAAGATTGCGCCTTCATCACAGCGAGTTTCACCGAATCCACGCGGCTCATTTGTCCGGCGCCCACGCCCAGCGTCGCGCCGTCTTTCGCAAAAACGATGGCGTTGGATTTTACGTGCTTGGAAACTTTCCAGGCGAACCGCATCGCGTCCATCTCTTCCGGGGTTGGCCCACGTTTCGTCACCGTGCGCAACTCGCCATCCTTGATCTCGCCGAGATCCGGCTGCTGCATCAGCATGCCGCCGAGAATGCGTTTGAGCTGCAGCTCGCGTTCCGGCTCCAAGCCGCCAGCAGGCAATTCCAGCAAGCGCAGGTTTTTCTTCGCCGCGAAGATAAATTTAGCTTTTTCCTCGAAGCCCGGTGCAGCGATGCACTCCACGAAGAGTTTCGCCACTTCTTCCGCGGTTGCCACGTCCACCACGCGGTTGAACGCCAGCACGCCGCCGAATGCCGACAGCGGGTCGCACGCCAACGCTTTCAAATACGCATCGAGCAGCGTCGGCTGCTCCGCCGTTCCGCAGGGATTGTTGTGCTTGATAATCACCGCCGCAGGATTCTTGAACTCCGCGGCCAGGCTTCGCGCCGCTTCCAGGTCCACGAAATTGTTGTACGAAAGCTCTTTCCCCTGGAGCTGTTTCGCCGCGGCGAGCCCTTCCGGTTTACGCCCAGCCGGAACGTACAGCGCCGCCGCCTGGTGCGGATTCTCGCCGTACCGCAATTCCTGCTCCCGCCGCAACGCGATGTGCACGCGTTCCGGCAAAACCGGCTTCGCCTCCAGCGCGACATGCCCCGAAGCGGCGGACAAACGCTCCAATTCCATGGTGATCATTCCATCGTACCGAGATGTTGTCGCAAACACTTTTCGCGCCAGCTCCATCCGCGTCGCCAACGTGGTGTCGCCCGCCGCTTCGATCTCCTTCGCCACGCGCTCGAAATCCGCGGGGTCCGTCAGCACGGTGACGCTCTCAAAATTCTTCGCTGCCGAACGCAACATCGTCGGCCCGCCGATATCAATGTTTTCGATCAGCTCTTCCGCCGCGAGCCCTGCTTTCCCCGCCGTGGCTTCAAACGGATACAGATTCACAACCACCAGGTCGATCGGCGCGATGCCGTGTTCCGCGGCTTGCTTTTGGTCCTCCACATTTTTCCGCCGGAAGAGCAGCCCGCCGTGCACTTTCGGATGCAGCGTCTTCACGCGGCCGCCGAGCATTTCCGGCCAGCCCGTAAAATCCGAAACGTCGCGCACGGCCACGCCGGATTCACGCAGCAGCTTCGCCGTCCCGCCGGTCGAAAGAATCTCGATCTTCAGCGCCGCCAGCCGCTTCGCAAATTCCACGATTCCTGTCTTGTCAAACACGCTGATCAGCGCGCGCGCGACCGCCATGAAGTCCTCCGCAAAAAGAAAAGCACATCAGTGTAAGCGTGCTGCGGCTATTCGGAAAGTGCTGCCATGTGGAAAACCGCGACGGAGAAGAGAGTCCGAGCTGCCCGCACAGGACTCCGAAGCGAACGGCGAGATTCATTCTGTTTCTGAATTTGAACTGTCAACTGTGAACTGTCGGCTGTCAACTCATCATGACTTAACGAGGGCTTTCAGCTTGACCTGGCCTTCGACCGTTTCCACGACGTACTCCACTTCCTTGCAGTTTTTCTGCTTCTGGAGTTCCTTTGTTTTTTTCAGCACGAACTCATTGAAGCTCGAGCGCGAAAGCTTTCCGGTGTGTTCGCCGGCCAATAGTTTCGCCTGGAGGAATGCTTCGTATAGTTGTTCCACTTTGTCGGCTTCGCGCTCCGGAGCCGAACATGTCATGCGGAAGGTTTGGGGATGGGCAGCCAAATCTTCGGCCTCTTTTTTCAAGCGCTCGGCTTCAATCAATTTCGCCGCCGCGCCGAAATGCCGCTGCACTTTCCCTTCTTCTTTCAGCGCCACTTTCTTGCGGAAAATATCCTTGTACTTGGCGTACGTCTGCGAAAGATTGTTGAACCGGAATCGCTGCGCAAACTTCAGTTCGCCGCCGCGTTCCGCATAACGTTTCACCAGCTGATCGATGCGCCATTCGATTTCGGTGGGCGGACGCTTCCGGCCGCCACCGAAATACTGGTCGTATTCGATTTTGAGCTGCCGGATGTCGCGTTCGAGCTGGCCCAGCTCTTCGTCAATGGTCGCCATGCGCGGAGGATTCCCTCGAGTCTCCATGCTAGGTGTCCGGAGGAAAACCGTCAACCGGAGGAACGCGGAGCGATGCCCATCGGACACCGTTCCCGCCAGCGGTTCGCCGACCGCTCCAGGTACAGTACGCTGGCATTGCTCGCCGCACGGCTCTGTGCTGAAATGTTCGCATGGATGCACGGGCCAAGCGCGCGGTTTCAAACGAACAAGCGGAACTGCTGCGCCAGATTCCTTCGGTGGACGAATTGCTCGCGCAGCCGCGGCTCGCTGCGCTCGCGACACGCGTGGATCGCGGCCTGCTCGTGGAAATCACGCGCGCCGTGCTCACGGATTTGCGCGCGCGCATTGCTGGTGAAATGGCATCCGCGGCGCTCGCCGAATTTGCCGCGCATGCCTCCAATCCAGCTTCGCTTGAGGAAACCATCTCGACTTTGGTGGAACGAATCCTGGCGCGTTCGCTGCAGCCGGTTATTAATGCGACGGGCGTCGTGCTGCACACAAATTTGGGGCGCGCGCCGCTGCCGGAGGGAGTGGTTGACGAGTTCCGGCGGGCGGCGACGCAGTATTCGAATCTCGAATACGATTTGGAGGCGGGCGGGCGCGGAAAGCGCGACGTGCATACCGTGGAACTTTTGACGCGCCTCAGCGGCGCGGAGTCCGCGATCGTGGTGAACAATTGCGCCGCCGCGGTGCTGGTGACGCTTGCGGCGCTGGCGCGCGGCGGTGAGGTGATTGTTTCGCGCGGCGAGCTGATCGAAATTGGCGACGGCTTTCGAATCCCGGAAATCATGGAGCAGAGCGGTGCGATTCTCCGCGAAGTCGGCACGACCAATCGGACGCGCCTCGCCGACTACGAAGACGCCATAAACGAAAAGACGCGCCTTTTGCTGCGCGTGCATCCTTCGAATTTCAAGGTGACTGGATTTACCGACAAGCCTTCGCTCGAAGAGCTCGCCGCGCTGAGTCAACGCAGCGGCCTGCCGCTCGTGGAAGATCTTGGTTCCGGCTGCCTCGTCGATCTTTCCGAGTACGGAATTAGCGAGCCTACGGTCCGGCAAAGCGTGGAAGCGGGCGTGGGCATTGTGACTTTCAGCGGCGACAAACTGCTTGGCGGGCCGCAGGCAGGAATCATCGCGGGCAAAAAGGATTTGATTGCGCGGGTGCGCCGGCATCCGCTTTTCCGCGCACTGCGCGTGGACAAGCTTACGATTGCCGCGCTCGAAGTCACGCTCAGCGCGTATCTGCGCGCGGCGTGGGATGAAATCCCGGCGATTCGAATGATTCGAGCGACTCCGCAGGAACTGAAACGCCGCGCCGAAAATCTCTTTCGCGAGCTGCGCCCCGAGCTTCCGCTAGACGAAGTGGAGATCGAAATCACGGACGGCACTTCGCTTGCGGGCGGGGGTTCCACGCCTGCGCAATCCCTGCCGACCAAAGTGATTCGAATCGCCAGCGCGCGGTATTCCGCGACAAAGCTGGAGCAGCGCCTCCGGCGCGCGCCGGCAGGCATCTCCGTGATTGCGCGCGTCGAAGACGACCACCTCGTCCTCGACCTTCGCACCGTCCTGCCAGAGCAGGAGCCACTCCTGGTAAAGACTCTCGCTGCAGTACTCCATTAGCACGGAACTTCGGGCTATCCTTGGCAGCGCTTCCCGCGTCGAACAGTGCACAGGGAGGATGTCGTTTTGCACTGATGGCAAAGCGCGTCCGAGTGTTCTGACGAGGGAAACGCGATGATTGGAAGCATGACGCAGGACATTCGCTACGGTGTTCGGAACCTGGGGAGAACTCCGGGTTTTACAGCGGTTGCCGTGCTTACGCTGGCGCTGGGGATTGGGGCAAACACGGCGATTTTCAGCGTGGTGGAAAACGTGCTGCTCAAGCCGCTTCCCTACCCTCACCCGGAGAATCTGGTGGAGATCTGGAACACCTATCCGCCACAAATTCCCAAGGCTGGGATATCCCCGGGTGATTACGCGGATTGGCATGAGCGAGCCACCAGCTTCTCGGAGATGGGAGCGTATGGGAACACGACAAAAGGCTTCAATCTAACAGGTGACAGCGAACCCCAGCGCGTACTGGCTGGCTACGCAAGTTCCGACCTTTTCCCCATGTTGGGAGCCCGCGTCGTTGCGGGGCGCACCTTTGTCCCCGAAGAGAACCGAGCCGGCAGCGGACCGATCGTGATCCTGGGCCATCGTCTTTGGCAAAGCCGATTTGGGGGCGATGCTGCTGTTGTGGGCCACACCATTACCCTGGACGACAAGCGCTACACGGTCGTGGGCGTCTTGCCAGCCGGGTTTCAGTTCTTGCGCTGGGCCGATGTGTGGATGCCCCTTGGCCAATTTGACGACGATTTAACCGAACATATTCATCATGCCTTCGCTGTCGTCGCCCGGCTGAAACCGGGCATCAGCCTGGCGCAAGCTCGCGACGAAGTCGGACGGCTCAATCAACAAGAAGCAATCGCCTACCCGGATGCGCACAAAGGATTCGGCGTCCTGGTGCAAAAACTTCAGGATCCCTCGGCAGCCAGCTTGCGCAGCACCCTGCTTGTCTTGTTCGGCGCGGTTGGACTCGTCCTACTGATTGCCTGCGCCAACATCGTGAACTTGCTCCTGGTGCGCAACGCCGCCCGTGAACGAGAAGTTGCGATACGCACGGCCCTTGGGGCGAGCCCTTGGCGAATGATCCGTCAGTTGCTCACCGAAAGCACCTTGCTTTCCATCCTGGGCGGAGTGCTGGGCGTGTTTTTCGCTATTGCCGGACTGAAAGCTTTAATGGCGCTGGTTCCTGGTGATCTCGCCATCTTGAACGGGACGGGCCTAAACGGCTGGGTCTTGGGATTCACCATTGCAATTTGCCTGGCGACAGGCCTGATTTGTGGGTTGCTGCCCGCCGCGCGCACGCTGAAGACAAACCTGGCCGGCGTGCTGAAACAGGGAAGCAAGGGAGCCAGTTCCTCGGGCCGTCACAAGACCCACAACCTGTTGGTCATTTCGGAAGTCGCGATGGCTCTCGTTCCGCTTATCGGTGCAGGCCTTCTGCTCCGGAGTTTTCAGCATCTGTTGGAAGTCGACCCCGGCTTCCGCGCCGACCATATCCTGACAATGGAAATCGAGCAGCCTGCGCTTTCTTTCGCGCAAATTAACCAGCTCTCTCAGGAGGAGCAGCTCAAGCTGGGCGAGAAGCAGTCCCGGCAGTTTGAACAAATTGCGGAGCAAATCCGCGCCCTGCCGGGCGTCAAGGAAGCCGGAGGTATCGATGACTTGCCCCTGGGCAATGAGTTTCGCCAGGCGTCGCGATTCGTAATTGAAGGGCAGCCGCTTCCCGCCTCGGGCGCCCGCCCGATCGCTCAGACTCGCACCGTGAGCCTGAGCTATTTTTCTTCTCTGGGAATTCCGTTGCGCGCGGGGCGCACGTTCAATGAGGACGACTGGAAGGTCCTCCACATAGTCATCAATGAAACCATGGCGCGGCGATACTGGCCGGAAGGGGACGCGATCGGAAAACGCGTCAATTTCTGTTCGCTGGACCCCAAACCGTGCTGGTTTTCGATCATCGGCATCGTCGGCAACGTGCACCAGTTTGGGCTCGATGCTGAACTGACCTTTGACTCCTATTTTGCGGGCGGATGGACGCCCTATCTGGTGGTGCGCACCGCGTCCGATCCCGTCTCTATTGCGGCCGCCGTAACCGACGTGGTTCACAAAGTGGATCCCAACTTGCCGATCACGCACATGACGACCATGGATGGATTGATCTCCGATTCCGTTTCCCCGCGCCGCTTTTCCGCGGTGCTCGTCGGAATTTTTGCCGCGCTGGCGCTGTTGCTCGCCGCCATCGGAATCTATGGGGTCATGAGCTATACGGTCAGCCAGCGCAGGCAAGAAATTGGGCTGCGCATGGCGCTTGGCGCGCAGCTCACCAATGTGCGCCGAATGATTCTCGGCCAAACTCTCAAGTTGACCCTCATCGGCGTTGGGCTTGGCCTGGGGGGAGCGTTTGTCGTGGCGCGCTTTCTGTCAAGCTTGGTCTTCGGGGTTGGCACGTACGACCCGGTGACGTTTCTCAGCGTCGCGCTATTGCTGATCGTGGTAGCCCTCACGGCTTCCTATATTCCGGCGCGGCGCGCGATGCGTGTGGATCCCATCGTAGCGCTGCGATACGAATAAAAGAAGGTCAGGAGGTTTCTGCCTTCGTCAATTCATTTTTCATCGTCCATAGTGGTACGATATAGCTGTGATATAGGAGTGCGGCATGGCCACTGCGCTGATTCACATGGATGCAAAACAAAAGCAACGCCTCGCGACGCGGGCGAGATTGCGCGGCAAGTCTTTTTCGCAGGAGGTGCGCGACGCGGTGGAGATGTATCTGGACGTTCCGGTGGAAGATGAAGCGGAGTTGCGCGGGCTGGCGAAAGCGGCGAATCGTGCGGCGGACCACATGATCAAGACTTTGGATGAAACGATCGCGCACGTGGACCGCGTATTGAAGCACCGCAGGAATGGAAAGTGAGCTGGGCGCGGGATGCCGTTGCGGCCATCCGGAAAATCGTGCTGATCGAAGACCGGATGGAAACGCTGACCACCCAGGTGAAACAACTGGCCGATGGCTATACGGATTTGGATCGGCGGCTGGTGCGGCTGGAGGCCAAGTTCGATTTGATCGAGAAAATGGCGGCGCCGGGCCGCAGGGGCTTGCCGGCAAAAGCGCAATCGCATCGAGATAAGAAGAAAACGAGTTAGGCAGCCCGTGCTCTCCTTCCGTACTGTAAACGGAAAATTAAAAGCGACCTCGAGGCCAATGCCGAAATTGCGGCCGGGCTGGGCGCTGGTGCGCGTGCGGCTGGCGGGGATTTGCAATACGGATGTGGAGATTCTTCGCGGGTATCACGATTTTCGCGGGACACCGGGGCATGAGTTTGTCGGTGAAGTCGCGGATGTTCGCGGCGTTTCCGCAGCGATTAAGAAGAAATGGATGGGCCGGCGCGTTTGCGGGGAGATCAATGTTGGTTGTCACGCGTATGGTTACAAGGCCGTTTGCGAATTCTGCCAGCGAGGGCTGAAAACGCATTGTGCGCGGCGCACGGTACTTGGGATTGTGAACCACGACGGGGCCTTTGCGGAGTATTTGGTGCTGCCGCTGGAAAATTTGCACGCTGTTCCTGCGCAGGTCAGCGACGAACAAGCGGTTTTCGTTGAGCCGCTGGCTGCAGCTTGCGAAATCCTCCAGCAGGTCGATCCCAAGGAATTTAAGTCCGCTGCGGTTCTTGGAGACGGCAAGCTCGCCCAATTGATTGCACTTGTGCTTCGCACGGCCATCCCCCGCGTGATGATGTATGGAAAGCACGAGGGGAAGCTGGCTCTGGCGCGCCGCGCCGGGATCGCAACGCGAAAAGTCCGCGGAGATATGTCCGATTCGACGCGCATCAAAGAAACTTTCCCACTGCTGGTCGAGGCAACTGGCTCGCCGAGAGGATTGGCACTGGCGCAGCACATGACCGAGCCACGTGGGACGCTCGTTCTGAAATCGACGTTTCATGGGTCGGCGCCAGTGGAGACCTGGCCCATCGTGGTGAAGGAACTTACGGTTGTGGGCTCGCGCTGCGGGCCTTTTGCCAAGGCGATTGCGCTTCTCCGCTCAGGCAAGGTTGATCCAACACCGCTCATCACGCGCACGTTTCCGCTCGCGGAAGCAGCTGAGGCTATCGTCTTCGCGCAAAAACCGGGAGTTATGAAGGTTTTGCTGAGACCTTGACACACGAGCAAGGATTGCGCTGGTGAAGGGCGAAACGAAAAAGATAACGCAGGGGCGCAGAGTTCACAGGGGATTCGCGGAGAATTCGCGTGAGTGCTCAGAGGCGGTTGATGCAGGAGGCGACGCAGGCGGCGCCGAAGCCGTTGTCAATGTTGACGACGGTGACGTTGGAGGCGCAACTGTTGAGCATGCCTAGGAGCGCGGCGACGCCACCGAAGCTGGCGCCGTAGCCGACGCTGGTGGGAACGGCGATTACCGGGACGGCGACGAGGCCACCGACAACGCTGGGGAGAGCGCCCTCCATCCCAGCGACGCAGATGATCACGCGGGCTTGCGTCAGCCGTTCGCCATGTTCGAGCAGGCGGTGAATCCCGGCGACGCCGACATCGTATAGGTGCTCGGCGCGATTGCCCATCATGCCAGCGGTGAGCAAGGCTTCTTCTGCGACGGGAATGTCGCTGGTGCCGGCGGACACAACGAGAATCGTTCCCTTCCCGGTGACCTCGGCGCAGCGCTCGATAGTGATGACGGTGGAAAGCGGATGAAACTTCGCCGTGCGGGCTGTTCTCCCGTTTGCCTTTTTCACGGCCGCGAAGATTTTTGCGTCCGCGCGCGTGATCAGAATGTTTTGGCGTGAATCTTTCCGGCGCAGCATGGACTTGACGATTTCTGCGACTTGCCAGGGCGTTTTGCCCTTGCCGAATACCACTTCCGCAAATCCCTGGCGCAGCGCGCGGTGATGATCCACTTTCGCGAAGTCCAAGTCCTCGAAGGGCAAATGCTTCAGGCGCTCGATGGCTTTCGCGGGCGCGAGTTCGCCGGCTTTCACGGATTCCAGAAGTTTCAGCAATTCAAGCTGGTTCATGATCTTCGACCGACGCGAATTCTATCATTGCACGGGACAATACCCTTAACTTGACTTGCCCCAGCGCCGTTGAGAGACTGAATTCATCCTCGCGGAAAACATGGCTGAGACGCAAAAACAGATTGTCACCGTAAGTGTGACCGGGGCCAGCGGGGCCATTCTCGCGCAGAAGGCTCTGGTATTGCTCGAGGAAGATTCGCGCGTGGCGCGCGTGCACCTGGTGGTGACGGAAACAGGCCAGCGCCTGCTAGCGGAAGAGATGGGCATACTGTCCGGTGATTTGAAGCAGCTTCCAAGCCGCATTCTTGGCCGCCCAACCGCGAAGATCGAGATTCTTCCCAACAAAGACGTGGGCGCTTCGATCGCTTCCGGCAGCTACGAAGTCGACGCGATGATTGTGATTCCCTGCTCGATGAACACGCTCGGGGCAATTGCCAACGGCGTGAGCGAGGATCTCGTGGCACGCGCGGCGGACGTGATGCTCAAGGAAAACCGCAAACTCGTTTTGTGCGTGCGTGATACGCCATTTAACCGCGTGCATCTGGAAAACATGCTACGCGCACGGCAGGCCGGAGCTGTCATTATGCCTGCGGTGCCGGCGTTTTATCATAATCCGAAAACGATCGACGATCTTGTGACGCAATACGTGTGCCGAGTGCTGGCGCAAATTGGACTGCCGCAGGAGAAGATGTACCGCTGGACGGGCACTCCCGCGGCGAGAAAAGCAAAGGCGTGAGATAGAAATGGCAAGCCGCATCAGAACGGTGCTCGAGATGATCAAGTTCGAGCACTCCGTGTTTGCGCTGCCGTTTGCGCTGACAGGAGCGTTGCTCGCGGCGCGGGTGACGCGGCACGGTTGGCCTTCGCTGCGCCAAGTCTTGTGGATCGTGGTGGCGATGGTGGCGGCGCGTTCAGCGGCCATGACCATGAATCGCATCGCGGATCTGCGCTACGACCGCGAAAACCCGCGAACGAAGCAGCGCGCGCTGGCTACTGGAGCGCTCTCGCTGCAATTCGCGTGGTTGTTCACGCTTGTCGCCGTAGCGGCGTTTTTCGTGGCGGCTTGGCAGCTCAATCCACTGGCCTTGAAGCTCGCGCCGCTGGCGATTGCGATTCTGTTTTTTTATTCCTATACGAAGCGCTTCACGAACTGGTCGCATCTTTTTCTGGGTTTTGCGCTGGGGATTTCTCCCGCAGCCGCATGGATCGCAATAACGGGGAGTCTTGATTGGCGCATGCTGATTCTGTGCGCCGCGGTCACGCTGTGGGTGGGTGGATTCGACGTGTTGTACGCCTGTCAGGATGTGGAGTATGACCAGCAGGCGGGGCTTTTTTCCGTGCCAAAGAAATTCGGGATTGCAGACGCGCTGATGATCGCGCGAGCGATGCACATTGGCGTGATCGCACTGTTAGCATGGCTGGCGTTCAGCTTTGGTTTGCCTTGGCCCGCTTGGGCGGGAATTGCGGTTGTTGCTTCCCTGCTCGGCTATGAACATTCGCTTGTCAAAGCGGATGACTTGAGCAAGCTGGACGCTGCGTTTTTCACGGTGAACGGTTATATTAGTATGTTGTTCCTGTTGTTCTGGGGCGCGGCGGCTGCGGTTTGGCGCGTTTGAAAGATTCGACGGATTCGAAATGAGCGAACTGACGATCACGGATCAGCGGTTGAAGCCGATTGCGGAGAAAGTGCTGGCTGGAGAGCGGCTTTCTTTCGAGGATGGAATTGCGCTTTATCGCTCGCCGGATTTGCTGGCGGTAGGGTGGCTGGCGAATCACGTGCGCGAGAAGAGGCACGGCAACGTGACGTATTACAACGTCAACCGGCACATCAATCCGACGAACATTTGCGTGGCGCACTGCAAGCTGTGCGCGTTTGGGCGCGATCCCAACGCGCCGGGCGCTTACAATTTTTCGCTGGAAGAGATTTACGCCCGCGCCGAACAGGGCGCGCGCGAAGGTGCGCTGGAATTCCACATCGTAGGCGGCCTGCATCCGGATTTGCCGTTCGAATATTTTCTGGAAATGATTCGCGGGCTGAAGAAGCGCTGCCCGGACGTGCATCTGAAGGCGTTCACGATGGTGGAAGTTGGCTACTTTGCGCGCATCGCCAAGCTCTCCACGAAAGAGACGCTGCTGAAACTGAAAGAGGCTGGAGTGGATTCGCTGCCCGGCGGCGGCGCGGAAATATTTCATCCGCGTGTGCGCAGAATCATCTGCGACCACAAGGTCAGCGGGCAAATGTGGCTGAACATCGCGCGGCAAGCGCATGAAATCGGGCTGCGTTCGAACGCGACAATGTTGTATGGCCACGTGGAGACGGAAGAAGAGCGCGTGGATCACTTGATCAAGCTGCGCGAATTGCAGGACGAGACACACGGCTTCGTGGCGTTCATTCCGCTGGCGTTTCATCCGGACAACACGGCGCTTTCGCACATTCCCAAACCGACGGGCTACGCGGACCTGCGCAATATTGCGGCGTCCCGGCTGCTGCTGGACAATTTCGAGCACATCAAGGCGTACTGGATCATGCTTTCGCCAAGCATCGCGCAAATTGCGCAGCGGTTCGGCGCGAACGATTTGGATGGGACAGTTGTGGAAGAGAAGATTTACCACGACGCTGGCGCGAAAACGTCCGAGTTCACGCCGCGCAACGAATTGGAACGCCTCATTCGCGCCGCCGGACGCGTGCCCGTCGAACGCGACACGCTGTATCACCCGGTGGACCGTTCGAAGATGCTGCCACTCCCACCGCCGACACGGCCGGACCTGGTAAGCCTCACCCTAAACGTTTGATTTGATAACGAGCGTCTCCGAGCCATCGAGGGCGCGGCGGCCCCGGTAAGGACTTTCTTCCAATCGCAACTGCACAGAATTCCCGTTCGTCTCAAGGTTGAATCCATGGGTACGTCAAGGAGCCACGACGCGCATGCGAACGATTCTACTGCTCACGATGTCCAACATCTTTATGACCATCGCCTGGTACGGGCACTTGAAACACCGCACCTCGGCGCTGTGGAAAGTTGTTCTGATCAGCTGGGGGATCGCGTTTTTTGAATACTGCTTTCAGGTGCCCGCGAACCGCATCGGCTCCTACGAGTTCTCGACGGCGCAGCTTAAGACGATTCAGGAGATCATCACGCTCTCCATCTTTCCAGTGTTCTCCGTGTTTTACCTGGGGGACAAATTCACGTGGAATTACGCGGTGGGCTTCGCATTCATCGTGGTCGCAGCGTTCTTCATGTTTCATAAGCGGTAGGGCTGGAGCCGTCGCAGTACAGGGTGCCGACCGGCGGAGATGTTCCTCGACAGAATGATTTTCGGAATATACCCTTCTGGGACGCCTGAGAATCGAATTCTCTGCGTACGAACCCTGGGGAGATAAGCAAAAGGAGAGAAATCATGCAGCGCAAAGCATCAGCGGTCTGGCAAGGTGGATTAAAAGACGGCAAAGGCAGCATCTCGACGGACAGCGGAGTCCTGAAGCAGACGCAATACTCCTACAGTACGCGCTTTGAAAACGGCGTTGGAACCAATCCCGAGGAGTTGCTCGCGGCCGCGCACGCCGGTTGATTTACGATGGCACTGTCCGCCCAGTTGGGCGGCGCGGGTATGACGGCAAGCAGGCTTGAAACGACTGCGACCATTTCGCTCGAAAAGGTCGGGGATGGCTTCGCCATCACCAAGAGCCATTTGGACCTCGTCGCGAAGGTCCCCGGAGCGGACAAAGCGAAGTTCGACGCGGCGGTGAAAGCCGCGGAAACCGGTTGCCCTGTCTCGAAACTTTTCAAAGCGGAGATCAGCGTCAACGCGCGCCTCGAACCCTAGTCTCTCAAAGCAATTGGATCCCCACGCTCTCATCGGACGGTGCAAACAGGTACAATGCCGCAAATGATTCCAGTTCCGGGCGCGTTCGCTGCCGGTGTGGCGATCTTTCTGATCGTGATCTGGGATGCATTCGAGGCCATCATTCTCCCACGCCGGGTAACGCGGAAGTTCCGCCTCGCTCGCCTTTTTTACCGCTCCACCTGGAATGCTTGGAAATTCGTGATGCACTTCATCCCCAAGCCAAAGACCCGGGAAGCCATGCTGGGTTTCTACGGCCCGATGTCGCTCCTTGTTCTCGTCGGGGTTTGGGCCGTTGGCCTGGTGTTGGGGTTTGGCCTCATGCAGTATGGCGCCGGGTCGGCCGTGGTGATCTCGGGCGGTAATCCCGGATTCCTGACGGACGTTTATCTCAGCGGCACGACGTTCTTCACCCTCGGACTCGGTGACGTCATACCTCGCTCAGAGTTGTCGCGTGCGCTGGTAGTCACGGAAGCGGGATTTGGCTTTGGATTTCTGGCGGCGGTGATTGGATATTTGCCGTTTATCTACGGCTCATTTTCGAAACGCGAGGTGAATATCTCGCTGCTCGATTCCCGCGCGGGGACGCCGCCGACGGCCGGCGAACTCCTTCGCCGCCACAGTTACGAGTACGGCCAGGAGGCGCTGGCCGAACTGCTGAAAGACTGGGAACTCTGGTGCGCCGAGTTGATGGAGAGCCATCTGTCGTATCCCGTGCTCGCTTATTTTCGTTCGCAGCACGACAACCAATCGTGGATCGCTTCGCTTACGGCGATTCTGGACACTTGCGCATTAACCATGGTGGGCATCGAGGGCGCTTGCGAGAAACAGGCGGAGCTGACCTTTGCGATCGCGCGGCACGCCGTGGTGGACCTTTCGCAAGTTTTCGGCACGGCGCCCAAGCCGTTGCCGCACGACCGCCTGCCTGCGCAGGATTTGCGCCACATCCGCGACATCCTCGCGCAGCACGGGATGAAACTGCATGACGGAGAGGACGCCGACAGAAAGCTCGCGGAGTTTCGCGCGATGTACGAGCCTTATATCTATGCACTGGCCAATTATCTCAACCAATCGCTGCCACCATGGATGCCCCTGAAAAAAGGCAAAGACAATTGGCAGACAACCGCCTGGGCGCATTCCGCGGGGCTCATCGACAAAAAAGCGGCCACAGCCGTCGCCGATGACCATTTTTAAGCTTCCTGGGCTGCGCGTTGTAGTTGACGCCACTTTTTTCCGTTCACTCACTTGTTTGTTGGAGAAGATCGATGAAAGCGATTCTCGTTCATGCGTTCGGCGGTCCCGAGGTCCTCAAGCTCGAGGAAATCCCCACGCCAAAGCCCGCCGCCGGGCAAGTCCTCGTGCGCATTCACGCGGCCGGCGTGAATCCCTATGACACCTACATGCGCGCGGGTACGTATGCCATCAAGCCGCCGCTTCCCTATACGCCGGGCTCAGACGCTGCCGGAGTCGTCGAAGCGATCGGCGAAGGCGTCAAGAAAGTGAAACCGGGCGATCGCGTTTATACGGCGAGAACCGTTACGGGAGCGTATGCGGAATATGCGCTGGCCTTGGAAGGGCAGGTACATGAGTTGCCCGAGAAAATCAGTTTCGGCCAGGGCGCGGGCGTTTGGGTTCCCTACGGCACGGCGTATCACGCGCTTTATCATTCCGCTCAGGCCCACGCTTCGGAGACCGTGCTGGTGCATGGCGCGAGCGGGGGAGTTGGCAGCGCGGCGGTGCAGATAGCACGTGCGATGGGGCTCACTATTTTTGGCACTGCCGGAACGCAAAAGGGTATCGACCTGGTGAAACGCGAAGGCGCGAACCAGGTTTTCGATCACAGCAAAGCCGGCTATCAAGATGAAATCATGAAGGCCACTGGTGGCCGCGGCGTGGACATGATCCTGGAAATGCTCGCCAATGTGAACCTGGCGGCCGACCTCAAGCTCCTCGCTTTGAACGGCCGCGTGATCATCATTGGCAACCGCGGCGAGATTTCGATCAATCCGCGCGACCTCATGTCGCGGCGCGCTTCGGCCCGCGGCTTTACGCTTTGGGGCCTCACGCCCGGGGAAGAGGCGGATATTCATGCCGGGATTATTGCCGGACTCCGAAACGGCACGCTGCGTCCTGTCGTCGCCAAGGAGTTGCCGCTCGCCGAAGCCGCGCGCGCGCATAAAGAAGTTCTGGAGCCTGGCGCCGCCGGCAAAATCGTGCTCATTCCTTGATTCAGCGGGGCGAGCCGCGATCTGTGTCTCACCGCCGCGCAATGGCTTTTGTTCTTCGCTCCGGCACCGTATAATCCTTCTTCGTCAACCGCGCGGACCTTCTTGATTTGCGGGAAACCGAAACAATTTCCATGGTGCACACACTACTCTTCAGGCCAGCCCTTTTCGCGGCGCAGAACCCCATCAGCCATTACTGGCACAAAATCACCGACCGCACGTTTGTAGGAATTTACCACGCCAACGCGTTCGACCTGGCGATGATGATTCCCTATTTCATTGTGCTGTTCGTCCTCGCGCTGTACGGCCTGCACCGCTATTGGCTGGTCTACGACTACTTCATGTACTCGAAGAACGTCCCCCCAGAGCCGCCGCCGGTCACAAACTGGCCGCGCGTCACGGTCCAACTGCCGATCTTTAATGAGCGGTACGTAATTGAGCGCCTCGTCGAGGCCGTCTCTCGTTTCGACTACCCGCGCGAGCTTCTCGACGTGCAAGTCCTCGATGATTCGACCGATGAAACGTGCGAGGTTGCGCGCGCCTGCGTCGAGCGCCACGCCACGCAGGGCATGCCCATTGTCTACGTCCATCGCAGCAACCGCGAAGGCTACAAAGCGGGCGCACTGGAAAACGGCCTCAAGACCTCCAAGGGCAAATTCATCGCCATTTTCGACGCCGACTTTCTTCCCGAGCCTGATTTTCTACGCCGCACGATTCCCTATTTCATGAATCCGGACGGCGGAGACAAAATCGGTATGGTGCAAACGCGGTGGACTTATCTCAACAGCGACTACTCGTTGCTCACCAACGTCGAGACGATTCTTCTCGACGGTCACTTTGTCGTAGAACACGGCGCGCGCTCCCGCCGTGGCACGTTTTTCAATTTCAACGGCACCGCCGGCGTATGGCGCCGCAAGGCGATTGATGATGCCGGCGGATGGGAACACGACACGCTCACCGAAGACACGGATCTTTCCTATCGCTCTCAACTCAAGGGCTGGAAGTTTCTCTACCTTCCGCAGATTGAGTGCGCTTCCGAGCTTCCCGTGGACATGAACGGCTTCAAAGCGCAGCAAGCCCGGTGGGCTAAGGGCTTAATGCAGACGGCCAAAAAGATTTTGCCGAAGGTTTTTAAATCCGAAGCGCCCTGGCACGTCAAGGCGGAGGCTTTTTTTCACCTCACCGCCAACATCAGCTATCCGCTTATGGTTCTGCTTTCCACCATGCTGCTGCCCGCGATGATCGTGCGCTTCTACCAGGGGTGGTTTCAGATGCTGTTGATTGACCTGCCGCTGTTTCTCGCTTCCACCTGTTCCATTTCCAGCTTTTATCTTGTGGCGCAAAGAGAGCTTCGCCCGAAAACATGGTGGCGCACGTTTCTCTACATGCCGTTTGTAATGGCCACGGGCATCGGCATTTCCGTTCGCAACGCGCAAGCGGTCCTGGAAGCGATTGCCGGGAAGAAGAGCGAGTTCGCACGCACGCCCAAATTCAATATCGAAGGCAAGCAGGGCACGTTCGCGAAAAAATCTTACAAAAACAAAGCCGGCTGGATGGCTTACGCGGAAGTGTTGCTCGGACTTTATTTCTCGTTGACCATCGTCTACGCCGTCATGAACGAAAACTACGCCACCGTGCCGTTCTTGCTGCTCTTCGTCTGGGGCTACCTGTACACCGGCTTCATGTCCCTTGGCCAAACGTACTTCGCGCGTCTGCGCTTCGGCGTCAACGCCCCGGAAATGCGCCCGGCCACTTCAGGCGCTCCCGGCTTCTGACTCTGTTTCACGTGAGGCACGCTTCTCTTGGGGCAGGTAGAATCTCACGAGAGGCCAAGTTCTCTGGAAACACTTTACTTTCAAAACGGCGCTGTTCAGATACACGCTGTCGCGGATGGACCGACAGACGGCTCCATCGTGGTTTTACTTCACGGCTTTCCGGAGTTCTGGCAAGGGTGGCACAAACAGATAGAGCCGCTGGCCGCTGCGGGATTTCGTGTCGTCGTCCCAGATCAGCGTGGGTACAACCTCAGCAGCAAACCGGCGGACGTCGCCTCCTATGCCCTCACAGAACTGGTATCGGACGTGATTGCAATTGCGGATCAACTTGGCCAGCAGAGAATCTTTCTCGCGGGGCACGATTGGGGCGCTGCTGTCGCTTGGAGCGCGGCTTTGCTACATCCGCAGCGCATCGCCAAGCTCGCTGTGCTCAACGTTCCGCATCCTTCGGTGATGCGCCGCTTCCTCAAGACTCAGCCTCGCCAGATGCTGAGGAGCTGGTACATCCTCTTCTTTCAGATGCCATGGCTGCCGGAAACCCTTTTCTCTGCGTTCAATTTCCGCATCGGCGCACGATCTCTCGCGAGCTCCAGCCGCGCCGGCACTTTCAATGCCGAAGATCTCGCGCAATACCGTGTGGCGTGGTCCCAGCCTGGCGCGCTGACGGCCATGGTCAACTGGTATCGCGCGCTGTTTCGTTCCCGCGCGAAATTTGCGGATTGCACCGTGCGCGTCCCCACGCGCATCCTCTGGGGCGAACGTGATGCCTTTCTCTTGCCGGAAATGGCCCGCGAAAGTTTGCGCTACTGCACCGACGGCGAGCTCTTCACCTTTGCCGATGCGACACATTGGCTTCAGCACGAAGAACCGGCGCGCGTTTCTGAATTGTTAATTGATTTCTTCCGCCGCTGATTGCCATCGCATTTGGACGTTTTCGAGCGGAAGCTCGCCACTCTCACTCAAACTGAAGCAGCACGATCTCCGGGCTGGATCCCAGACGCAGTGGCGGTCCCCACGTCCCTGCGCCACTGCTGGTGTAGATCAGCATCTTCCCAATCCGGCTGAGGCCGTAAACGAACTGGTGGTAAATCCTCCGCGCCATCCAGGTCCATGGGAAAAACTGCCCTACGTGGGTGTGCCCGGACACCTGCAACGAGATCCCCTCCCGCTCCGCGATGTGTGGCCGGTCCGGCGCATGCGTCAGGAGAATGCTGGCACGGTTGCGGTCCACGCCAATCTGCCGAAGCACGGACTGGAAATGTTCGTCTTGCGTGGCGTGATTGTAGGGCACGCCCACGATTTGAAGATGATCCGCTTCGACTTTTTCATTGTGCAGCACGCGCACGCCGGCATTGCTGACGGCCTGCAGGTAGCGGGAATCGTCGCCGAACTGTTCGTGGTTTCCCGCGACAAAATAAGTTCCCTGCGGCGCTCGCAGTTCGCGCAAGGGCTCCGCGGCCTTGGCCGCATCGATCGCCGTGCCGTCATACAAATCGCCGGCCAGAAAAACAGCGTCAGGATTTTCTTTCATCACCTTGGCCACGATGCGCCGCAGGAAGCCGCCGTTCCGTACATGTCCCAGGTGCAGGTCGCTGACCAGAGCCGCGGTCCTTCCGCGCCATGTTTCCGGCAAATTCTCCAATCGCACGGTGATTCGACGGATGCGCGTCCAACCCGCGTTCAGTACTCCAGTAAGTCCGCTGAGTACTGCCGCAGCATAAAGAACTTCCACGATTTTGTGGAAATTCACGTTCACTCCGGCAGTCCACGCCACGACAAAAACGATCCAGGACGCGCCCGCCGCAAAAAATAGAAAGCTGACAATTCCAAGCCACACCGCGGAAATTCGATACAGCGTTCGCACGGCAGGATTGAAATAACGAAATGCCAGCAGCGAAGCAGCCAAAAAGCTGACCGACAACACGGCCGCGGTTGCCTTCAGCCAGAGAGAGGAAAGGTATTCACTGCCCGCAGGCGCAAACGTCCAGGTCTCATAAATGAACAAATGTGTCAGAAACAAAACAACCTGAATGACGGCCACAAAAGTGGCGATTCCGGCTCTTCTTCTCATATCAGATTAGATTCACTGAGCTGCCAAAATGGTATTTGCTCACTCACCAACTTGCGCCGATTTTGGCACGCGCAGAATTTCGGATACAATCGCTGGGCTGCGCTTGATGCCGCGGACCTGCATGCCCTGTTGATGCACAAATCCATTGGTGGTTCCAAGGTGGAAAAATGAGTGGTTGCCCAAGGTCGTTAAGCTCGCTTGGTCTTTCGCGTTTGACGACCATAGCGGTATTTGGATTACTCTGCGTAGTTTGCATTTCCAGCAACGCTAGAGCGCAAGAGCGCCGCGAGCGGGAACCCAATAGCATCTATGCCGAACGCCGCGCCAAACTCGCCGCGCAGGCGGATGGGCCCGTCCTATTGTGGGGTTTGACCGGCCGCGAAGAATCCGCGCAGGCTTACATCTTTCGCCAGGAAGACAATTTCTACTACCTGACCGGGCACAACGAAGAAGGCGCTGGAATGATCATTCTTCCCCCGCTGAAAAATGGCGCTGCGGTTGCCGCGGCAAGCGGCGCTGACAACCACGATGGATGGGACGGTTCACGCGAGATTTTATTTCTCCCCGCAAAAGATGCCGCCAAGGAAAAATGGAATGGCATTCGAATGTCGCCTTCTGATCCGGGGATTGAAGCGCGCACTGGCTTTGCCACGGTCAGGCAATTTTCAGAAATGCGCGCAACGGTAGAGAGACTGGCGAAGCTATACCCCGTTTTATGCACGATTCTTCCGTACGAAAAAGAAAATGGCGGCTATCCGCACGAGAAGGCCGTGGTGGATTGGCTGCAGCTCGCCGCGCCGCAGGCCAAGTTGAAGGACATTCGCCCGCAGATCGGCGCCCTGCGCCAGGTCAAGTCGCCCGGGGAAATTTCATTTCTTAAGGAAGCAATTGAGTTGTCCTTGGACGCGCAGTTCGAAGCGATGAAACTCATGCGGCCCGGCCTCTACGAGTATCAGGTCGCCGCAAAAATGGTGGAAGTCCACGCCTGGGGCGGCTCTGAGGCGGAAGGTTACGCTCCCATCGTCGGCGCGGGACCGAATTCGACGTCGCTGCATTACAACAAGCTCTCGCGCAAGATCGAGGACGGCGACATCGTGGTGCTGGATGTCGGCGCTCAATATTCCGGCTATTCCGCGGACATCACGCGCACGCTTCCCGCCAATGGCAAATTCACGCCACGCCAGCGGGAAATCTACAACATTGTTCTTGGCGCGCAAAACGCCGCGCTCGCCGCCTTGAAACCTGGAATGGACATGTGCGGGAAGGGCGGAAAGAGCGTTTTCAAGATTTCCTTCGATTACATCAATTCCCACGGCAAAGATCTCCATGGAAAATCGTTGGGCCAGTATTACATCCACGGCTTGAGCCACAACATCGGCCTGGATGTGCACGATCCCGGCGAGCTCTGCAAACCGCTGGTCCCGGGCCAGGTGGTCACCATGGAGCCCGGCATCTACATTCCCGAAGAAAATCTCGGGGTGCGCATCGAAGACGATGTGCTGATTACCGAAAGCGGATACAAGTTTCTGAGCGAGCGCCTCCCCCGCGATCCCGACGAAATTGAAAAAGTCATGGCCGCCGCCGCGACCGATCGGGCCAAACAAGCAAAGGATGGAGTCAGCGAAAACTCACACGAGGCGGAGGACACCGCCGAAAGCAATGCCATTAGGAGTCTCATCGCGAAATACGCCAAGTCCATTGATGGCGCGGACACAACACTCGCCGCCGAAATCTGGTTGGATTCGCCGGACGTCACCTTCATTCACCCGCTTGGCCACGAGCATGGGTTCGAACAAATCAAACAAAATGTCTACGCGCACCTGATGGGCGATACCTTCTCAGAGCGCAAACTCAGTGTTCACGACGTTTCCGTTCATGTTTACGGAGACTCTGCCCGGGCCGAGTTCTATTGGGATTTCGCGGCCAAATTCAGGAAAGATGGCTCACCTCTTACGACCCATGGCCGGGAAACGCAGCTTTACCAGAAGATTCAAGGGCGATGGCGCTTGGTCCACGTTCACTATTCCGGCATGCCCGTCACGGAACAGAAGAAGGGACTTTAATCGGCGCAAGGCGGCCCGGAACGCGAAAAACGCTTGAAGTGGCGGTCGCGCATTGACCGCTGCGAACGCCCACCTTTATACTGGAGTTTCGCGCTGGACGCTTTTTTCGCTCCAGCGTGCCTCGAGTCATTCTGGATGCGGCTGTGTTCCGGGCCCGCCTGAATTTCCGAAATTCGCACTCGTTCTAGGGAGCTTATGAGCAGCGTTAAGGCGACACAACTCCGCCCCGGCATGGTTATCCAGCACGAGGGCCAGCTTTTCACCATTTTCAGCGTAGATCACCGCACGCCCGGCAACAAGCGTGGCTCCATGCAGACCCGCATGAGAAACCTCCGCACCGGAGCGATCATTGACTACCGGTTCCGCGCCGAAGAATTCGTGGACCGCGCCATCCTCGATGAAGTCGAATTCGAATACCTCTACAACGAGGGCGACGATTTTCATTTCATGAACACCAAGAACTACGAACAGATGCAAATGAACCGCGAAGAGCTCGGCGAATCCGTCTACTACCTGATTCCCAGCACCCTCGTGAAGGTGGAATTTTTCGAGGAGAAGGCCATCGGAGTGGACCTGCCCGATACCATGGACATGAAGGTGATTCAGACCGAGCCGACACTTCAAAAAGCCACAGCCAGCGCAGTGATGAAGCCCGCGACGCTGGAAACCGGCCTGGTGGTTCAAGTTCCGCCGTTCGTAAACGAAGGCGACAAAATCAGGGTGGACACTTCGGAGGCACGTTACGTCCAGCGCGTCGAATAGTTTTTGGCTTTCAGCTTTTAGCTTTCTAGCTTTTAGTTCCTGGTTCTTGGATCCTAGCTCTTAAGCTTCGGCTTTCGGTTTGAGTCATTAGCAAGAAGGACGAAAGTTAGGCTATGCCGAAATTCACCTTCAGTTTGGCGGTAGACTTAGTTACTGGCTTGCGGCACTTAGTGTTTCGGATTCCTTTTAAGACGAATCTTGTCCTTACAAGGGACTAAGAACTGACGACTAAAAACTCTTGATTTTCCGCCTCCGCAGCTAATTTCAGCGCAAGCCGGAATTAGAAGAGGCAGAACGGCGTCCCGGCCCAGGCCGGGACGCCTTTTGTTTTTGTGGCGCGAGACACTCACCACCGATTTCATTTTTTTTTAGGTTAGCGCTTTCCTGCGGAACCCGCGGCGGACTTTTCACCCGCAGGATGCGCCCCGAAAACGCGATTGAAGATCGCATCCACATAGCGCAGTTGCCGCTGCAAATCGAACGTCTGGGCAAGCGCCCTCGCATCCAGGTATTTCGCGATGCGTGCATCGGCTGCCACACGCTCGCGGAAGTTGCCCTCGGACTCCCACGCGGCCATGGCGTTCTCCTGCACGGCCTTATAAGCGTCGCCGTGCGGCATGCCCTTCTCCACCAAATCCTGGAGCAGTTGCCCGGAATATATCAACCCCTGCGTAGACTCGAGATTGCGCATCATGCGCTCCGGAAACACGCGCATCTGTCCGAGGATTCCGGTCATCTTGGCGAGCATGTAGTCCACGAGAATGGTGGAGTCGGGAAGAATGACGCGTTCCACCGAGCTGTGAGAAATATCTCGTTCGTGCCAGAGCGCCACGTTTTCGAACGCCGCCAGCATGTTCGAACGCACCAGCCGCGCGAGCCCGCAGATTTGTTCGCAGTTCACGGGATTGCGTTTGTGAGGCATGGCGGAACTGCCGCGCTGGTCGCCGCCAAACGGCTCTTCGGCTTCACGCACTTCCGTGCGTTGCAAATGTCGAATTTCCAGCGCGATTTTCTCCAAAGTCGCAGCGATCAATGCAAGCGCGCTGAGGTACTGCGCGTGCCGGTCGCGCTGAATGACCTGCGAAGCGACCGGGGCGACCTGCAGCCCTAATCTCTTGCAGATGCGCTCTTCCATCTCCGTGCCGAGGTGCGAAGCAGTGCCAACCGCGCCGGAGATTTTTCCAACCGCCATTTGCTCGGCAGCAGCGCGAAATCGCCCGATGTTGCGCTGGTTTTCCGCGAACCAATTGGCGATTTTCAATCCGAAGGTAATCGGTTCGGCGTGAACGCCGTGCGTGCGCCCGATCTGCGGCGTGTGGCGGAACTCATGCGCGCGCACATCGAGAATTTCGCCAAGGAGCACAAGCCCGCGCTCGATCAGTTTTGAAGCATCGCGAACCTGCAGCGCCTGCGCCGTGTCCACCACATCGTTCGACGTCATGCCGTAATGGAGCCAGCGCGCCGCCGCAGGATCGCCGATCGATTCGCCAACGGCCATGGTGAAAGCGATCACGTCGTGCTTCACGCGAGATTCGAGTTCGTTGATGCGCGCCACATCCACTTTGGCGCGCGCGCGAATCGCGGCCGCGGCTTCCTTCGGAACCTGTCCGGCCTCCGCAAGCGTTTCGGTGGCAGCCAGCTCGACTTCCAGCCACTTCGCGTACTTATTCGCGTCGCTCCAGACGTTCCCCATTTCTTCGCGTGTATACCGTGGAATCAATTCCTTCTCCTAAAGCGCAAGATCACAAATCTCAGAATCTTCCAAGTCGATCGGACCTCCATGATACCGCAGATGCCGTTCTGAGCGGGGGCTGCAGAGGCCCAATCCAGTGTTCGAAAGTGGGATGAAAGATCGCGGAATCGGGCAAGCGTTGATCGGACGCGGAGAGGACATTTGGATAAGTCCATGCGTGAAAAGGATTTGGCGGCGATTTTAAGCGGCATGACAGTTGCATGGGGCAAGGATGTAGAGGCTCTACAGGCTAGACGTAGAATTTCTACAGCCCTTGACGTGACAAAACGCCGGCTCCGTCGTCTGAACAAAGTAAAAGCGCATTAGCGCCAAGGGACCTGGAGTCCGTAAGAGTCCGGCGTGGTGGTTATCAGACGGGGAGGGGTGATGGCTGAAAAGCGAGAACGGTACCAGAACCGCATCGAGCTTCTGCTAGGGACGCTGGACCTGCTGGTGCTCCAGACCCTGCAATGGGGAGCGCAGCACGGCTACGGAATCAGCGTGGCCATCCGGAATCGCTCCGGGGAGATCTTGCAGGTGGATACGGGTTCGCTGTATCCCGCGCTGCACCGCCTGGAAAAACAAAAATGGATCAAGTCCGAATGGAAAATCTCGGATAACAAGCAACGTGCCAAGTATTACCGCCTGACGGCAACCGGTAAGAGGCAGCTCACCAAAGAACGCTCCAAGTGGGCGCAGCTTTCCGACGCGATTGCGGGAGTGCTGAACCCTCTCGAGGATGAGAGCGAGCCATGAGGTTTCCTTGGTGGGGCCGCAAACGGCGGCAAGAGTTGGACGAAGAACTCCAAAGCCATCTGGAGATGGCGGCCCGGGCGCGCATTGAAAGAGGCGAGGACGAAAACGAAGCGGCGAACGCGGCGCGGCGTGAATTTGGAAATGTGGGATTGGTGAACGAAGTGACGCAAGACCAGTGGAAGCAGCGGTGGCTGGAGGACTTCGTCGAAGACGCGCGGTACGGGCTAAGAAGGATGCGCAAGTCTCCCGGGTTCACTGGAATTGCCGTACTGACCCTCGCGCTGGGCATTGGAGCCAACACTGCCATCTTCAGTCTCGTGAACGGCATTCTGCTCGTTTCCCTGCCGTATCCCCATCCGGAACAGCTCGTCAGCGTAACGGGTGCCTATCCAAAAGGCGCCTTCGTCGCGATGCGAGAGCAGATTCGCACAATGGATGTCGGGGCATACGCTGAAGGTCACGAACTCAACCTCACCGGATTCGGAGAGCCAGTTCGCTTAGCCTCAACCTCGGTGTCCGCGGAATTGTTCTCCATCCTCGGTGCGCAGCCGGATCTGGGAAGAACGTTTTATCCAGGCGAAGACGTTCCGGGCCAAGGCAACTTCGTGATTCTAAGCCACGCCCTTTGGGAGCAGCGCTTTGGAAGCGATGCGAGCATCCTTGGCCGCTCGATCGAACTGGGCGGGGAGAGCCGCCAGGTAGTTGGGGTGATGCCTGCCGAATTTCGTTTTCCTTCCACGAAAACGCAAGTGTGGATTCCCCTCCAAAACGATCCTCGAAACGCGGTGAGCTTCTGGGCGGGCGACTTCATGCCCGCGATCGGGCGGCTTCGTCCGGGTTCGAGACTCGGGCAAGCGCGAACCGAAATTCGAATGTTTCAATCGCGCGTGGGGGCGCTGTTTCCCTGGCCCATGCCCGCGAGCTGGAACGCCAACGCCAGTGTAGTGCCGCTCCAAAACGGGATGGTCGCCGACGTCCGCGCGCGGCTCCTGATTCTGCTCGGAGCCGTTGGACTGGTTCTGTTGATCGCATGCTCGAACGTCGCCAACCTGACGCTCTCCCGCGCCGCCACACGCGAAAAAGAAATCAGCATTCGCACTGCCCTGGGCGCCGCAAGGCCGCGAATTACGCGACAGCTTCTGACTGAGAGTGTGTTGCAAGCGTCGCTCGGCGGATTACTCGGATTAGGTTTTGCCAGGGAAGGGCTTGTCTTACTCAAGATGATGTTGCCTTCGGACACGCCCCGTTTGACCGAGGCGCACATCGATTGGCGCGTACTGCTATTCACGGGCGCGCTCGCAGTCCTAACGGGGGTCGTCTTCGGACTCGTCCCGGCTCTTCACTCTTCGCGCGCGGCGCTCACGGAAGCACTGAAGTCTGGCGGCCGCGGCACCGCTGTATCCGTTTCACAACGTCTGCGAAGCTGGCTCGCCATCGCCCAAGTGGCGTTTGCTGTACTGCTGGTGATCGCCGCTGGCCTTATGATTCGAAGCTTCTGGTCGTTATCGCACGAGAATGCCGGGTTTCATCCCGAACACATTCTGACGGCGCGCATCACACCGAATGAATCGTTTTGCAACGACGCGAAGCGCTGCCTGACTTTCTATCGCAGCGTGCTTGATCAGGTTCAAGCATTTCCCGGCAATCACGGCGCCGCCCTTGTCAACACACTTCCGCTGGGAGGAAGGGTGAGCAAGCGTTCTCTTGTTGTGGAAGATCACGACCTGCCTCCAGGCGAAGACTCTCCTCTTTTCTGGCTCAACGTCGTAACTCCCGGATACTTTCGCGTCATGGGCATCCCACTTCTATCTGGCAGAGGGTTCGCCGATTCCGATATTTCCGGAGCTCCGGTGGCGGTCGTAACCGCCGAGACAGCCCGACGCTACTGGCCAGGTCAGAACGCCGTCGGAAAACATATCCGGCTACTCGACGACAAAGACTGGCGCACCGTCGTTGGCGTCATTGCAGATGTGCGCGCGTACGATCTTCAGCGAAACGCTCCCGAGTGGATCAACGGCACTGCTTACGTGCCGTACAACTCGGCGGCCACTCTCGAAGATCGGCGGATACCTGCGGAAATGACCATAGCCATCCGGACTGCCTCGGATGACTCACAAATCGCGACGATGCTTCGCAGCGGCGTTGCCTCCATAAACAGGGAAGTGCCTGTCAGCGAAGTGAAGAGCATGGATGCAGTTGTCTCCGAAGCTGTATCCACGCCGGCCTCCACGATGACCCTTCTCGTCGTCTTTGCTGCGCTGGCGCTGGTCCTCGGTACGATTGGCATTTATGGCGTTCTTTCCTTTCTCGTTTCGAATCGCACTCGCGAGATCGGTATCCGCTTGGCTCTCGGAGCCCAAAGAACAGACGTGCTGCGATCCGTACTGGGGGAAGGGGCGAAGTTGTCTCTAGCTGGGATTGTGTTGGGACTGGCGGGCGCATTTGCGGTCATGCGCGTACTGTCGGGTGAACTGTACGGTGTGGGCGCAGCAGACCCGCTGACGTTTTGCAGCGTCGCGATCCTCGTGGCCGTTGTGGCGTTAACTGCGTGTTACGTTCCGGCGCGCCGCGCGATGCGGGTCGATCCCGTGGTGGCGCTGAGGTACGAATAGGCGTTCAAAATAGATTTTAGAAATTGCGAGTGGTAAAGGAGTCGCTATGAGCTGGCTAAGTGGACTCTTTGGCCGACGGAAGCGCGACAAGGAACTTGAGGAAGAGGTGCACAGCCATCTGGAAATGGCGGCGCGCGAGCGTATGGAGCGAGGTGAAGGGGAGAAAGAGGCAGCGCGTGCGGCGCGACGCGAATTCGGGAATATGGGATTGGTGAAGGACGTGACGCGGGAGATGTGGGGCTGGAGCTGGCTTGAAGATTTGTACGAGGACCTGCGTTTCGGCGCGAGAGTGCTCCGGAAAAGCCCCGGTTTCACGATCGTAGCCATTCTATCGCTCGCGCTGGGCATCGGCGCCACCACTGCGGTGTTCAGCGTGGTCTACGGCGTTCTGATGAACCCGTATCCGTACGCCAATTCCGATCGCATGGTGCACTTGGTAGCCCACGACACCGCCGGCAACCGCCGTTTTATCAATCTCAATGGGCCGCAATTGCAGCTGCTGAGGCTGGCCAGTTGCAT
>Ga0210409_10001232_pt1 | contig 34571 bp, 26 predicted proteins | sample IncBWH17MmetaG_FD_161649 | JGI IMG/M metagenome (GOLD analysis project Ga0210409, IMG submission 161649) | Forest soil microbial communities from Barre Woods Harvard Forest LTER site, Petersham, Massachusetts, United States - Inc-BW-H-17-M | ecosystem: Environmental > Terrestrial > Soil >... | reverse complement strand
GCCAGCCCGCCATCGCCGCCACGGCGAAGTCGAAGCTGATGACCGTGTGCACCGAGAGCACCAGCGGCGTCGAAAGACCAGCGAGCAGCAGCGAAGCCGTCTCATACCGGATCCAGTGCCTCGTCGATCCGCGCCATCCCAGCGACAGCAGGCCGTACATATACTTGGCAAACGGCAGTTGCGCCCGATCGCGCAGCGTCCCGAAGTCGGGAATCATGCCGATGTACCAGAACACGATCGAGATCGTCGCATACGTCGACACCGCGAACACGTCCCACGCCAGCGGACTGCGGAACTGCGGCCACAGGTTCATCGTGTTCGGGTACGGGAACAACCAGTAACCCAGCCACGGACGGCCCACGTGAATCAGCGGGAACATACCGGCGCAGACGACCGCGAAGATCGTCATCGCCTCGGCAAACCGGTTGATCGAGTTGCGCCAAGTCTGCTTGAACAGCAGCAGAATCGCCGAGATCAGCGTACCGGCGTGGCCGATACCGATCCACCAGACGAAGTTGATGATGGCGAAGCCCCAGGCTCCAGGCATCGTCACACCCCAGATACCGACGCCCTTCAGGAACAGCCATGTCAGCGCGATGACAAGCAGGGTCGCAACGCCGGACGCAACAATCAGTCCGAAAAACCAGCCCAGCGGCGTGTTCGAGGTCAGGACGATGCCGGCGATCTTCTGCGTGACCGACTTGAAGTTATGGCCCGGCGCGATGACCGCGTACTCGCCGGTACGTGGGTCAATCATTGGGTCGTTAATGGGAGTTTTGGTCGCCATTTATGCCAGCTCCGGATTCGGGTTGATGACGCCAGCCATATAGGTTGTGCGTGGACGGTAGTTCAGGTCTCCGAGGACCTGGTAAGAGCGCTCCTCGGCCTTTAGCTTCGCAACCGCGCTCTTCGGGTCGTTGATATTGCCAAATGTAATGGCGCTGGTCGGGCAGGCCTGCTGGCACGCCGTCACAACATCACCTTCGCGAACCTCGCGATTTTCCTTATCAGCCGTAATCTTCGCTTCCTGGATGCGCTGGACGCAGTAGCTGCACTTCTCCATCACGCCACGCGAACGGACTGTGACATCCGGATTGCGCATGAACTTCAAGCTCTCCGTATCGAAGTCCGAGTACAGCAGGAAGTTGAACCGGCGAACCTTATACGGGCAGTTGTTCGAGCAGTAACGGGTACCGACGCAGCGGTTGTACACCATCACATTCAAGCCCTCAGGCGAGTGCACCGTCGCTCCAACCGGGCAGACCTGTTCGCAGCCCGCGTTCTCGCAGTGCTGGCAGGCCATCGGCTGGAAGTGCGCCTTCGGTGCATGCAGATCGCCCTCGAAGTACGTATCGATGCGCAGCCACTGCATGTTGCGGCCAACCTTCACCTGCTCGCGGCCAACCACCGGAATATTGTTCTCCGCGTAGCAGCTCACAACGCAGGCGTTGCAGCCCACGCAGGAGTTCAGGTCGATCGCCATGCCCCACGCGTTCTGAATCTTCAGCGACGAAGGATCGGTCTTCTGATAGTTCCACGCATCCGGGAAGAAGCTCTCGTCCTTCTTTGGAGCCTCGCCCTGCGGTCCATATCCAACCTTGTTGACCACCGTTCCGCTCGCACCCTGGTGCGCGAAGTCAGGATTCTTCTTGACCTCATCGACCGTTGCATAGCGGATAATCGAACGCTCCATCGCCTCATGGCCAGCCAGCGAGTAGGTCCCATCTTTGTCAGACAGCGGCCTTTCGAGATCCTGCTGCGCAAAGCTTCCCCGGTGCTCAATGTTATGCACCTTCGTCACACAGAGATCGTACGTTCCCGGCACCTTCTTCGCGGTTGCGCCGGCAGAGTAGAACTGCGCTCCAGTCGTGCGAAGCTGATAAGCATCGAAACCGACGCCCACACCCACGCGTCCGGCCTCAGCCCGGCGGCCAAAGCCCAGGTGCACCGTAATCGCTCCATCAGGATGACCCGGAGTCATCAGAACCGGCGCGACGACCTTGCGGCCATTCAGCTCAAGCTCGATCAGGCTCGTCTCTTCGACCTTCAGCTCCGCCATCGTTGCCATGCTCATCAGCGCTGCATTGTCCCAGCTCAGGTTCGTCACCTGCTTGGGAAGCTCCTGCAACCAGCCGACATTGGCAAAACGTCCGTCATACAGCGAGGGATCAGGCCGGAACGAGATCTCGTAGCCACCCGTGCCAACCGGCAGATTAGCGACTGCTCCACTCTTCGGAGCGACCAGCGGCTTCGCCGCAAACGCCGTTCCCTCAACCCATCCATCGTGCAGCGCCCTGCGCCAGTTCGCCGCAAAGTCGCCCTTGATGTAGGTCTTCGCCGTCTCCTGCACCGCGTCATAGGCCGAGGCCTGCGGATTTGCCAACAGCGACTGCAAAACATCGTGAGCAGATTTGCCACCATACAGCGGATCGATCATCGGCTGAATGATCGTGATAGTGCCGTCATACGCGCGCGCATCCGACCAGCTCTCCAGATAATGCGTCTTATTGAGGTGCCAGGTCGAAACCGAGCCCGTCTCATCCACATGCGAACCCAGGTGCACCGTCATCGGAACCTTGTTGAACGCATCCTGGAAGTTCAAATCAGCCGGAGCGGAATACAGCGGATTGACGCCCAGCATCACCAGCCACTGAACCTTACCCGCGTTCATATCCGCAACAAGCGCCTTCAGATCGGCCACCTGTTCGCTCGGCATCGGGTTCACCGTCTCGGTGTAGATAACCGTCTTGCCTACATTCTCAAGCGATGCATTCAACAGGTACGCCGCAGCGTGAACCGCAGGCGAAGTCTGTTCGCCCGGAATAATGACGCAGCGTCCAACATTCCTCTCAAGGTCGGCACGAAGCGCCTCAAGGAACCTCTGCTGCTCAGGAGTCGCGCCCTGCGGAGCCTCGCCGGTAATCAACGCATTTGCAAGCGCAGCAATCTCGCTCGGCTTTACCGCCAGCCGATGCTCAGCCTTGAATCCGGTCACCGTCGGCATCGTCTCGACGGAGTACATCCGGTTCATCGTCTTGCCTTCTTCGTACCGGTGCCGCTCCGCGTAGCCCGCTGCCATCGGCAGGAAGCCCGGATGAGCGATGCCGCCAAGGAAGTCCGCGTCGAGCGTCACGATCAAATCAGCCGCTTCCACCCTGTACTGTGCATCGACGTAGCTTCCAAACACCGCCTTCGAAGCCGCGCGCGCCGAGTCCGAGTTCACCGGATCCCACTGCACCAGCTTCGCCTGCGGATACGCCGCCTGCACCTGCTTCCACTGCGACGCCAGCGTCGGCGACGTAATCGTCTCGCTCAGGAAGTAAAGTCCCTGTCCGCCCGAAGTCTTCTTCGCCGCAGTCGCAAATGCCTGCTGGAAGTTGCCAAAGCTCGACGCCTGCCCGCGGTACAGAACATGCTGGGAGCGGTCCGGATCGTACAGGTCCAGCAGCGTCGCCTGTGTAAACGCGTCCGACTTGCCCTTCGAAACCGGGTGCTCGGGATTACCTTCAATCTTGATCGGGCGGAACGAGTCCGACTTCACCAGCACAGGAATCGCTCCCGTCGGGAACGGATAAGCCGTGGCAAAGAACATCGGCTTGCCCAGGATCAGATCTTCAGGCTGCTTGATATAGGGATAGACCGGCTCGTCCGGCTGCTTCGTACAACCCGCAAGCCCAGCCAGCGCCAGCGACGCGCCCATCACCTTCAGGAAGCCGCGGCGACTAACGGCATCGACCCACTCTCCGGCTCCTCCCATAGACTGACGTGGAAATTCTTCGGCCATCAGCTCATGGAACGCCGGCGTCTCTGCCAACTCGTCCAGATTCTTCCAGAAGCGTTTTCCCGTCTTGCCGTCCAGCTTCGCGCGGACCTCAGCCAGCGTCAGCTTTGCCGGCGCAATCTGGGTGACCACTTGAGGTGTTGCTTCCTGTGACTTCGTCTCAGCCATCGTCTGCTCTGTTCCAATCCCAGTCGTTTTCATCGGTGGCACGTCTCGCAACTCGAAAGTTGATCCGGCGTGCGAATGTGGTACTGCGCCGTCAGGTACTTGCCCAGCTCAATCTGGCTGGTAAAGATCTTCGTATCCGGCGAGGTCTCGAGGGATACAGTCTTCAATCCGCCCTCATCCGCATTGATCACTGTGCAACTCACGCTCTGCGCGGTAGCGCCTTCCTTGCCGGTCGTTGTGCACTTCACCGGCTTGTCGCTCGAAGGACCTGCCCACGCCATGTTGTAGATCTCGCTCGTAGGCCGCAGGTTCACCGCAGGGTTGCGATGGCAGTTCAGGCACCACTCCATCTGCAGCGTATTCTGCTGATACATCAGCGGCATCTCATCGACCCGTCCGTGACAGCTCGCGCAACCAATGCCCTTATTCACGTGCACATCATGGCTGAAGTAAACAAAGTCCGGAAGATCATGTACACGGATCCATCGCACCGACTCACCCGTCGCCCAGCTCTGCCGAACCGGCTCCAGCAGCTCGCTGTTCGTCCAGATCTGCGCATGGCAGTTAATACACGTCTTGGTCGGAGGAATTCCGGCATACGCCGCCTTCTCCACCTGCGTGTGGCAATACTGGCACTGCAGCCCAAGCCCCTCGACGTGATGCTTGTGGCTGAACGGGATCGGTTGATCCGGCCGCTGACCCTGCTTCGTCACCCACGGTGATCGCTGCAGCTGGTCCAGGGCTACGCCGAGCGCGATGACGATCAGACCCGTCAATACCAGGCTCATCCGAGCCAGCGCGTTCGAACTGCGGTCAAAAACTTGCGCCATGAGTGCGTTCCTGCTTCCTCTGCGTTACCTGACTTTTAAGGTCGGGGAGGTGCTTTCGGTGGTTGTGCTTCTTCGTTACTTTTTGCCGACCGTTTTCCAAGTCGGCGGTTACGAGCGCCCGCGTTGGCTACGCTCAGAAAATTCTTCCTTCGGAAAGATTGAGTATAGCAGCGGAAAAGCCCGGCAAAACTCATCGCCTGCTGCCCGCATCTGTTTTTTTACCTGCAACATCCGATTATCGAAACGCCCCCAACGCGACCATGCACTACATCTCGTGCACCGCGGACAGCTTGTTCTCGATGACCACAATATCTACCCTGCCCGAAAGGTATCGCTCTTGTAAATGCGAACCATTCCAGTCCGAATTTCATACTACGAACTAATGTGGCCAATAATCGCACCACCCTCCACTCCTATCCAATCGGCCGAACCTCCACTCATCTTCACTGCGCACATTCTTCGTCACATCCAAGTCTGATACCGTCATCCTCATGCCACGTCCGCTCGCAAGCCCACGCCCTCCCCGTTACGACCACGCCCTCGCGATCACCCAGCTCTCCGCCGCCGACCCCAAGCTCGGCCGCCTCATCCAGCGCGCCGGCCCCTTCACGCTCCGTGTCGCCAGCGCGCAATCCCCCTTCGAAGCCCTCGTCGAATCCATCATCTACCAGCAGCTCCACGGCAAGGCCGCCGCTACCATCCATCGCCGCCTCCTCGAAAGCTTCTACCCCGTCACAGGCAACAAGCACTTCGCCGCCCAGCATCTCCTCGACTGCCCCAACGAGCAACTCCGCGCAGCCGGCCTCTCTCACAACAAATCCTTAGCCCTCCGCGACCTCGCCGCCAAAACCATCGACGGCACCGTCCCCACCCTCGCCCGCATTCGTCGCATGTCCGACGAGGACATCATCGAGCACCTCACCCAGGTCCGCGGCATCGGCCAGTGGACAGTCGAGATGCTCCTTATCTTCCGCCTCGGCCGCCCCGACATCCTCCCTGTCTCCGACTACGGCGTCCGCAAAGGCTTCGCCCTCACCTTCGGCAAACTCAAACCCACCGACAAAGTAACCCCAATGGACCTCCCCAAACCCGACGTCATGCACCGCCGAGCCAAACGCTGGGCCCCCTACCGCTCCATAGCAAGCTGGTACCTCTGGCGAGCCTGCGACCTCGCCAACGGCAAACTAACCCCTCAGCCATAAATATGGTAGCCTGACCTCGTGAGAACGACCGTCGACATCCCGGACACGAAATACCGCTTGCTAAAGAGCAAAGCAGCCTCCGAGGGGACCACCGTGAAAGCCATGGTGATGCGAGGAGTCGATGTCATCCTCTCCGAAGGGGAGACTCCCCGGCGAAAGCGGAGGAAGTTACCGCTTGTCCGGTCCAGCCAGCCCGGAAGTATCGACATCGACAACGAGCGGATCTATGACCTCATTGGTTTTCCCTGACGTGAATGTGTGGCTGGCGCTTGCGACTCCGGGCCACGTCCACAACAAAAAGGCAAAACGCTGGTTTGAAACTCTGGATCAGGAAGATCTGGCCTTTTGCCGTTTTACACAGCTCGGCCTGCTCCGCCTGCTGACAACAGCAGCCGTCATGGGCCCCGACGTTCTCACTCAGCGTCAGGCGTGGCTGGTATATGACGCCTTTCTAAAAGACGGAGGCGCTACTTTCCTTCACGAGCCGCGCACACTGGAACAGAGCTTCCGCAGCCAGTCCAGACAATCCTCCGCATCCCCCAAGGACTGGGCCGACTCTTACCTCGCCGCCTTTGCACTAGAAACCGGCGCCACACTCATCACCTTCGACAAAGCTCTCGCATCAAAAGTGAAGAACTCCGTAATTCCATAATTCCCAAGGCTGTTGTTTCTACTCCCTACCCCCTACACCCTGTTTTCAAGATACCCTTCTAACTAGACATATGGCCAAGTCCCGAACCTCCCCCAAGACCGCCGCCGTCCCCATTTCTCCACCCATCACTCCGCCCGGCGTTCAGGAACCCGAACGCTACGTCTGCGTCCACGGCCACTTCTACCAGCCGCCCCGCGAGAACCCCTGGCTCGAGACAGTCGAGGTCCAGGACTCCGCCGCCCCCTACCACGACTGGAACGAGCGCATCACCGCCGAGTGTTACGCCCCCAACGGCGCCTCCCGCATCACCGACACCGAAAACAAGATCGTCCGCATCATGAACAACTACGCCCGGATGAGCTACAACTTCGGTCCCACCCTCCTCAGCTGGCTCAACGACAAGGCCCCCCGGTCCTACCGCATGATCCTCGACGCCGACCGTTACAGCGCCCAGCTTTATAGCGGCCACGGCTCCGCCATCGCCCAGGTCTACAACCACATCATCATGCCGCTCGCCAGCACCCGCGACGCCCTCACCCAGATCCGCTGGGGCATCGCCGACTTCGAGTACCGCTTCCACCGCAAGCCCGAGGGCATGTGGCTCGCCGAAACCGCCTGCAACCGACACGTCCTCGACCTCCTCGCGCAGGAGGGCATCAAGTTCACCATCCTCGCGCCCCATCAATGCGCTCGCGTTCGCCCGCTCCCCGCCAACCCCGGCGACCCCGAGTTCCCCTGGTCCGACACCCCCGACGCCACCGCCGACCCCACCCGCCCCTATCTCATCCAGCTCGACGAAGGCCGCTCCATCACCGTCTTCTTCTACGACGGCCCCAACTCCCGAGCCATCGCCTTCGAAGGCCTCCTCAACAGCGGCGAAGACTTCGGCCGCCGTCTCATCTCCACCCCCGCCAGCACCGACAAGGCCCAGCTCTCCCACGTCGCCACCGACGGCGAAAGCTACGGTCACCACCACCGCCACGGCGAGATGGCTCTCTCCTACGCCATGCACTGGATCGAAGACGAGCACCACGCCAAACTCACCAACTACGGCGAATTCCTCGAAAAATACCCTCCCCTGTGGGAGGCCGAGGTCGTCGAAGACACCTCATGGAGTTGTGCCCACGGTGTCGAGCGCTGGCGCTCCAACTGCGGTTGCAACGGCGGCAAGCCCGGCTGGAACCAGGAGTGGCGCACCCCCCTCCGCGAGTCCCTCGACTACCTCCGCGACTGCACCGCACCGCTCGCCGAAAAACTCTCCGCCTCTCTCTTCAAAGACCTCTGGGTCGCCCGCGACGCCTACATCCAGCTCATCCTCGACCGCTCGCCCGACCGCGTCAAAGCATTCTTCGAAGCCCACCAGAACCATCCCCTCTCCGACGCCGAACGCGTCACCGCGTTCGAACTCCTCGAGCTCGAACGCCACACCCAGCTCATGTACACCTCCTGCGGCTGGTTCTTCGACGAGGTCTCCGGCATCGAAACCGTCCAGATCATCGCCTACGCCGGCCGCGTCCTCCAACTCTCCGCCAAACTCTTCGGCGCTCCCGGCGCCGCCCTCGAAGCCGGCTTCCTCGAAATCCTCCAACAAGCCATAAGCAACGTCCCCGAAATCGGCGACGGAGCCGAGGTCTACCGCCGCTGGGTCACCAACATGAAGATCGGCCTCGAACAGGTCGGCGCCCACTACGCCATCAGCTCCATCTTCCGCTCCTACCCCGAGCACGGCGAGATCTTCTGCTTCGACGTCCACCGCGAAAGCCACGAGGTCTTCACCTCTGGCCGCGGCCGCGTCGCCATCGGCCGCGCCTGGGTAGACTCCCGCATCACCCAGGAGGCCGAAGACATCTGCTTCGCCGTCCTTCATCTCGGCGACCAAAACCTCTCCGCCGCCGTCAAGCGTTACGACTCCTCCAACACCGAAGAAGTCGAGGCCTTCAAGACCTTCGCCTCCGATGTCGCCGCTGCCATGCGCCGCGCCAACCTCGCAGAGGTCATCCGCCTCATCGACCGCATCTTCGGCCAGATGGGTTACTCCCTCATCTCTCTCTTCACCGACGAGCAGCACCGCATCATCCAGACCATCCTCAACCAGACCCTCAATGAGATGGAGGACTCCCTCCGCAAGATCTACGAGGACCACGCCTCCCTCCTCGACTTCCTCACCGAAACCGGCATGGCCCCACCGCCCGCCCTCGAGGTCGCAGCCAACTACGCCATCAACTCCAGCCTCCGCCGCGCCCTCACCGTCGACCCCTTTGACGCCGAGGCCATCGAAACCCTCCTCACCCGCGCCGAATCCGAGCACATCAACCTTAACGCGCAGGAACTAAGCTACACCGGTGGCCAATGCATGAAGCGTGCAATGGTTCGCCTCGAAGCCTCCGCAGCCGGCGATCCCACGGCCAACGGAGCACTCAGCAACGCGGTCCTCATCGCCGAAACCCTCCGCAAATTCCCCTTCGAGATCAACATCTGGCAAGCCCAGAACATCTGGAACGACCTCCTCCGCCGCAGCGACAAAAACTACTGGACGGAAAACTGGAAAGAAGACTTCAAGCGCTTGGGCGAAGCCATGCACATCAAGGTAGACCACCTAGTAGTCGAAGAAGGCGTCAGCGCCTTCTAGCGCCGTTTTGCAGATGTTGCCTTTGCCTTTGCTTGTTCTTTGCCCCTCTATATCTCTTCCAACACGCTCTACTCCTCGACGGCTGCGTGTTGAGTTGAATTAGCTATCAACACTCTTGTTGAGGATTCGATGCGTTTTTCCTCTTCATCGCCTATTAACTTTTGTTCAACCAATTTTCATATTCCAGCAATGTATCCACTACCGGGACTCTAGTACCTATGGTTCCCGGAGGTATTCAAATGAAAAGAGTAATCGCTCTGCTCTTCCTGGCAGCCGCGTGTTCGGCGGTTTCTGCGATCGCGCAAGACCATGACGACGATCGTGACCACTTCGGTCACGGCCGCATTAAGCACGTTCTCCTCATCAGCGTCGACGGTATGCATGCTGTTGATTTCGCGAACTGCGCAAACGGCATCAGCACCGTCAACAACGGCCAACCCTACTGCCCGGCGCTTGCTGCCCTTCGCAAAACAGGCATCAACTATGTCGCCGCCAGCACCTCAAAGCCCTCGGATTCCTTTCCCGGCCTGACCGCGATCATCACCGGCGGAAGCCCGGCCCTGACCGGCGTCTACTACGACGTCGCGTATTCCCGGAACTTTAACGCCCCCGCTAAAACCACCGGCAACGGTGTCGCGGCAGGCCCCTGCACCCCCAATACCAAGCCCACCGGTACCACAACCGAGTACGAAGAAGGCATAGACCTTGACCAGAGCAAAGTGAACGGCGGCGCACCCGGTGCAGCGCTGACCGACGGCGGCCTCGCCTCCATCGATCCCCAGAGACTACCCCGCGACCCGAGCAAAGGCTGCGCTCCCGTCTACCCATGGGAGTTCGTCCGCGCCAACAGCATCTTCAGCGTCATTCACAAAGCGGGCGGATACGCAGCCTGGTCCGACAAGCACCCTGCATACTCGTCGGTCGCCTCTGGCCTTGGCCCCAGTGCGCTCGACGACTTCTACGCGCCTGAGATCAACTCGAACGTGATCGGCCTTCCCGGCGTCAAGACTCCCACCGGCGTGTCCTGCTCGACAGTGCTCGATCCAGGCTCGGACGTGACCGCCTGGACGAACAGCTTCCAGAACATTCAGTGCTACGACACGCTGAAGGTCGACGCGATCCTCAACGAGATCGATGGGAAGAACCACCTCGGCACCAAAAAGACCGAAGTTCCCACCATCTTTGGCATGAACTTCCAGGCCGTCAGCGTGGGCCAGAAGCTCATTGAGAAGAGCAAGGGCGTGAAGGGTGGATATCTCGATGCCGCTGGCACGCCCAGCGAAGCCCTGCTGGACGAGTTCCAGTTTGTCGACGCCTCGATCGGGGCATTCGTCGATGAGCTGAAGGAAAAGGGCCTTTACGATTCAACCCTGATCGTGATCACTGCCAAGCACGGCCAGTCGCCCATCGATCCCACCCGCTACGTCCCTCAAACCAAGATCGGCACCTCGCCCGCCACCCTGCTCTCCAATGCAGGCTTCATCCCGGACTCTGAGTCAACTAACGGTAGCGGCATCGGACCCACGGAAGATGACGTCTCGCTGCTCTGGTTGAAGAACTCCTCCGATACCGACGCCAGCGTCAAAATCCTCGAAGATAATGCCTCCGCCACCGGAATCGCGCTCGGGCAGATCTACTACGGCCGATCGCTCGCAATCAACTACAACAATCCAACCAAAGACCCGCGCACGCCCGACATCATCGTAACCCCGAACGTTGGAGTTACTTACTCCGGCAGCACCGCGAAGCAGGAGGAGCACGGCGGGTTCAACCATGACGACACGAATGTGATCCTGCTGTTGTCCCATTCGTCTTTCGAACCCAGCACGGTCCACGCCGCAGTCGGCACCGTCCAGGTAGCGCCTACCATCCTCAAAGCCCTGGGCCTCAATCCCTGGGAACTCGATGCCGTTCGCGCTGAAGGAACAAGCGTTCTTCCCGCGGTCCAACTCAACTAACCCGTCCACAAAGGTGGCTCAACCGACGGCGGACGTTCCTTCGCGGGCGTCCGCCGTTTTGTTGACCTAAGAACCTGTTTAAGAACTGCCGATTGAGAGATTTTTGCTTGTTCTTTGTTTTACGTCGTCATCCTGAACGGAGTGAAGGATCCCTGTATTTCGTCCTTGCTTTTGCTTTGCCGGATGCCGGGTGCCGGGTGCCCCATTCATGAGGTCTTATCGCATGAATGGGCATTCGCGCTACGCGCGAACCGCTTTCCCCCGCTCCAGCAACCAACTCAAAACCAATCACTTACAAAAATATCCCTCAAAAACCCCAGCAAATCCCAATGTCAAGCCCCATACCCACCCAACCCCAACAAAACAAACAACATCCCCATTGCGAAAAAGTTATCTTCCACCCACTACAATTAAATTAGAGATCAAAAAAGCCCCGGCCAAAAGCCGGGGCTTCCCCATTAACCCATAAACCCTTTAGAAATACGAATTTACCCACAACCCATTTAGAATGACGAATTTGAAAGCACAAAATAAACTAAACACAAGAAAACAAACAACTTACAAAACCATACCCCCAGGGGGTTACCCCTCAACTCCGCCAATGCAAAGTAACCGGCCCCGCCAGCGGATGCTCCCCAGTCCCCTTCAACCGAGCCTGCTTCAAAGCGAAGTACCACTTCGCCGGCTTATCCGCATCGTCGATCAGCATCAACCCAGGATTGAACCTCAATCCCTCCGCCTGCTCGATCATCGTCTGCTGATCCTGCCGTACAAACCGAGCACCAAAGAACGTAGCAATCGAAGTTACAAATGGAACCCAGTAAAAAACATTCCACGCCGCAATCACATCAATCCTGCAAGTCGACGGAGTAACCGGAGTCACGGTAGTCAAACTCGAAAACCACTTATCGCCACATCGAATCGTCTCGTACCGCCGATTCGGCAGCACAAAATCAATCGTCGTCGTAATCGGCTCGCCGTACACGCCCAGCAATTTGTAAGGAGCACTGTTACCTGAAGGAGCATGCGCCAACATCCGAAACCCCTCCGGAATCGGCTCAAAGTGTTTCTCCTTCTCGTGAATACTAGCCCGGCTTCGCCACCACCACGCCTGATGCACAAACGGCCCATGCGCCGGATCCATCAGCCCGATGATGCCGTGATCGACATTGCAAGGCAGATCAGCCACAAGATGCGCACTCCGAAACCGCGCCGAGAACTTAGGCAGCTCCGGCACCGGCGGCAGCTGACCCCCAACCCGGCCGGTACCCACGGCAGGCATATAAACCCACGCATAGCCATCCCGCTCTTCACAAGGAAACGCGCTGGCAAAAATCTTCGTCGGATCAAGCGACTCGTGACTGGTCAGCGAAGGAATCTCAGCACACTGCCCGCTGCAAGGCTCGAACCGCCAGCCATGATACTTGCATTGCACTGTCTCGCCGTCGAACCACCCAGCCGACAGCGGAATCCCGCGATGCGGACAAAGGTCCCGCATCGCAAACAACTTGCCTCCGGTCTTCCGCCCCATCACCAGCGGAACGCCAAGCAGCAAAGCCTTGGTCATCTTGCCCACGCGCAACACATCCGCGCGCAGCGCCGGATACCAATCGCCAAAGATCAGTTCCGCCGGCGGCCCGGCAACATTTTGAACTACAACCAGATCATTCACCATGCACTTGAACTCTAAACAAGTCTAGTGCCCAACCACGAACCGCGCAGAAACAAAGGAGCAGCGAACATGAACCCTCACGCCACCCGAGTCAACCGCCCATCCTTCAGCCGAAACCGCTCCCCACGCCACACAATCGTATCGTCCGCAAAACTCCAAACCCAGAACAGCAATCCAAAGAAATCCCTTAGCGGCAACAACCAAAGATCGCGCAGCACCTGCTCATCACGCAGCACGCCAACTCCAACCGACAACGCAACCGCCACCCGAGCCAACAGCACAACACTCAACAGCGTAAAGCTCCACAACTCAAATCCACTCGCAACACAAGCCATCACCGCCCACGGCAAAGCATACGTCGTCCCTAGCCCGATATAACCCAGCTTCCGCGAGTCCCGAACCGTTCGCGCCCAACGAATCTGATGGTCCCAAAACCCACGGAACGAATAAGCCGGAACCGTAGTCTCCACCACCTCCGCGCTCAACTCCACCCTGTAACCTGCAGCAGCGATCCGCGCTCCCATCTCATAGTCATCCGCCAGACTCTCAACCAGCGGCTCCAACCCACCAGACTTCGCCAGCGCCACCCGGCTCATCGCCAGCGTCGATCCCAACCCAAACCGAATCCCACCCTCAAGCTTCCGGGCCGTCAGCACTCCCGGAAAAAAATCTGTCGAGATCCCCAGCGCCTCCAACCTCGACCAAACCGTTCGATCCGCCGAAGTTCGACCAACATAAGGAGCTGTAACCATCCCAACCCGAGCATCCGCAAAGCAACTCATCACACGCGCCAGATACTGCGAAGACACAGCAATATCGCTATCATTCACCAGCACATACTCATAGCGAGCCTCAGGCAGCATCTGCACCAGATTGCTCACCTTGCCGCTGGTCCCCAACCGCTCGCGGCACTCAACCAACCGAATCGCACACTCCGGAAATTCCACCTTCAACCGCTCGATCTCTGCCACCGCAGGATCATCCAGACTCCCCACCCCAAACACCAGCTCAAACCGCCCCGCATAAACCTGCCTGCAATGACTCACAAGCCCCGCATACATCCGCGGATCGACACCCTTCACCGGCTTAAGGATCGACACATCCGGAGCAAACCCCGAATCCAACCGACGATGCCAATAATGGCTAAAGTCCCGCGCCCCCAAAAGCGCCAGCAGCAAATACGCCAAACCCGCCAGCGTCAGCAGAACGAGAAACACCTCAATCGCAATAGCCATCAAGGTAGTTTATCCAACCTACTCGTACCGAAGCGCCTCGATCGGGTTCAGGTTTGCCGCCTTCCACGCCGGATAGATCCCAAAGATCAACCCAATCCCGCACGAGCTTACGAACGCCGCACCGATCCATATCGCCGATAGCGCCGCCGGAAACACGAAGTGAACACCATACCCAATCGCACTCCCGGCCAGCACCCCGATAAGCCCGCCGACAGCGCACAGCGTCATCGCCTCCAGCGTGAACTGCGTCAGGATCATCCGCTTGTTCGCGCCGATCGCCTTACGCACGCCAATCTCCCGCGTCCGCTCCGTCACGCTCACCAGCATGATGTTCATCACCCCCACCCCGCCCACCAGCAATCCCACCGCCGACAGCGACAACATCAACGCGAACAGCCCGAACGTGATCTGGTCCCACAGCCGCGTCAGCGAGTCCGTCCCAAAGATCGCAAAGTTGTCGGGAGCCTCGTTCTTCACCTTCCGCCTGAGCCGCAGCAACTCCTGCAACTCATCCTGCACCAACCCCTTATTCTTCTGGTCGTCGAACTTCAGGCTGATCCAGTAATCCAGTATCTCCGGATGAATCTTGTGGAACGTCGTCACTGGAAACCACGCCTTATTGTCTTCCGGGTTCTTCCCTCCCCCAAACGCCATTGGGCGTTTTTCCATCACACCCACCACGGTAAACACCATGCCCGCGATGGTCACATCCTGGCCCACAGGACTCTCCGTACCGAACAGCGCGTCCGCTGTATCCGTCCCCAGCACCACAACGTTCGCCGCCCGCTCCACGTCGCCATCGGTGAAGAACCGGCCCTCCTTCAGGTCGAGGTCATACACATCCTTCACGCTCGCCGCGTCCCCCTCCAGTGTCGTCCCCTCCATCTTCTTGGTGCCATACTTCACTGCCACGGTGCCCTGCACCCCGGTATTATCTCGATACTGCAATGACGGCGACACCGCCAGCACATGCGGCAGATCTTTCATCGCCATCGCATCCTCATAGGTCATCTGCTTCCGCGTCAGCATCTCCGTCGTCGGCCGCACCCCGATCACCGGAAACCGGAACACCCAGATCACATTGGTCCCCAGCGACTCCACCAGGCCCGACACACGCGAGTTCAACCCGTTGATCACCGACGAGATAATAATCACCGTCATCACGCCGATCACAATCCCCAGAATCGTCAACCCGCTGCGCAGCTTGTTCGACCGCAGCGTATCCAGCGCCATCCTTACCGTTTCTTTCGTATCGGCGATCTGCATCAACAGCCTCCCTGACTTCTGCCCCGGTTTCGACCCATGCCTCACTCCGCTCGCAGCGCTACTATCGGATCCAGTTGCGCCGCCTTCCGCGCCGGATAGACACCAAAGAAAACTCCCGTGCTGGTGGCCATCAACAGCCCGGCAAGCACACTCCACACCGCAACTGTCGAAGGGAATCCCGCCAGGATCGTAATCACCTGCGCCACGAGGATCCCGCCGATGACGCCGAATACTCCGCCCACCAGCGCCATCGTCCCCGACTCAATCAGAAACTGAATCATGATGTCCTTCGGCCGCGCGCCTAAAGCCTTCCGTATCCCAATCTCTCGGGTCCGCTCGGTCACGCTCACCAGCATGATGTTCATGATCACGATGCCCCCGACCACCAGCGCGATCAGCGCCACCCCACCGGCCACCGCTCCAAACGACTGCGTCACCATGCTGAAGAATCCCACCAGGGTATTGTTCGTATCCAGCTCAAACGAGTCCAGCGCTCCCGGAGCGTCATGCCGCCGCGACCGCATCAGCACCCGCACCTCATCCGCCGCTGTCTCCAGCACTGGTCCCGCCTCACCCGCTTTCACATAAATCGTCAGCGTCTTCGCCGTCCCATAGCTCTTCTGAAACGTCGTCAGCGGCACCCCGACCCAGTTGTCCTGGCTCGCTCCAAATGTGCTCCCCTGCTTCTCGCTGATACCGATCACCGTGTACGGAACGCCGTCTACCCGCAACTCCTGCCCCAGCGGATCGACTCCCTCAAACAGGTGGTCCTGAATATCGGTCCCGATGATCGCCACGCGCGAGGAATGTTCTTCGTCCGCTTCCGTGAACCCACGTCCCTGCACTATGTTCAGGTTCTGCAGCGAAGGCATCTGCCACGTATACCCCCGGATGCCGGTATCGGTTGTGGATTGTGTCCCCCGCACGACCTTTCCCGTCACCGCCTGCTGCGCGCCAATACCGATGCAGTGCTTACAGTTCGCCTCGACATACCTAAAGTCGGGGAACAGAATGTCCTTCCGCTTCTGAAACCGCTGATACTCCTCTGGGCTGGTGATGATCTGCGGCATCTTCGACACCGTGAACACGTCCGCGCCATAGCTGCTGAACTTGGTTGCGACGTACGTATTCGCGCCGTTCACCAGCGTCACTACGGCAATCACGCTGGCAACGCCGATCACGACGCCGAGCAGCGTCAATATGGAGCGCAGCTTATTCGCCCATAGCGACTGCAACGCGATCTTTACGGCCTCTTTGAATTCCATCTCTACCGTTCCTGGGGTGGCTTGAGATTACCAGCCCCATGCCCTCGAAAGCGAGGCTATCCGTATCTTCCTGTACGCAAACCGTCACTTTTTGGTTCGCGCCGCAGAAACCGCGCTCCCAACGCCACTGTTATCATTTGGATTCACGATCCCCACGCCGATTCCGGAGTCGAAAGCCCAATGCCTTTGCGCCCGCGCGCTGTCATCTCTGTCGCAACTCTGTTCCTGGCACATCTTGTAGCACCACTCGCTGCACAAACGGCTCCACAGACACGCCGGATTCAGGCGGACACCTCACACATCCTCGGCCCGCACTCCAAAACGCCGCTCATGACCGTCGGCGCAGGTCGCGCGAACGAAGGCCTGCGCGCAGACTGGCAGCAGCAGCTCTCCCTCGTCCAGCAGGAGATCGGCTTCCAATATCTTCGCTTCCACGGCCTTCTCCACGACGACATGGGCGTCTACACCGAGGATGCAAAACGCAACCCCTCCTACAATTTTCAATACATCGATTCACTCTACGATGCCCTGCTCGCTCACCACATTCGGCCCTTCGTCGAGCTGTCCTTCATGCCCTCGAAGCTCGCCAGCGGCACCAGCACCGTCTTCTGGTGGAAGGCCAACAATACGCCTCCCAAGGACATGGCCAAGTGGAATGGCCTGATCCGCGCCCTCATGGACCACTGGCGCGCGCGCTACGGCGAAGAAGAGATCGCCCAGTGGTACTACGAGGTCTGGAACGAGCCCGACCTCTCCGGCTTCTGGAGCGGCACCCACCAGCAATACTTCGATCTCTACCGCAACACCGCCGAAAGCATAAAGGCCATCTGCGCCCGCTGCCGCGTCGGCGGCCCAGCCTCTGCCGGCAGCGCACTCGAGCCCGAGTGGCTCGCCTACATCGCCGCCAATCACATCCCCGCAGATTTCCTCTCCACCCACACCTACGGCGTGAAAAGCGGCGCCTTCGACGCCGATGGCCACGCTGGCACGGTTCTGGAATCCAGCCCGGACGCGATCATCGGGCGCGTCCGCAACTCCCGCAGCCTCATCGACAACTCCGCCATACCGAAGCTCGAGCTGCACTACACCGAGTGGAGCACCAGTTACACCCCAACCGACCCCATCCACGACCAATACATCTCCGCCGCATTCATCCTCGAAAAACTCCGCGGAACATGGCCGCTCGCGCAATCGATGTCGTACTGGACATTCACCGACATCTTCGAAGAGGCCGGCCCCCGCTTCACCCCATTTCACGGCGGCTTCGGGCTGATCAACTATCAGGGCATCCGCAAGCCATCCTTCTTCGCCTATAAATTTCTCAGCCAGCTCGGCGCGGAGGACGTAGCAACCAACGACGAGCAGAGCTGGATCACAAAGAGCGTTGACGGCTCCGTCCAGGCGCTCTTCTGGAACTACACGCCCGTCGTACCTCCCGACAGCGAAAGCAATCAGATCTTTTACAAGCGGGAGCAGCCAGCCAGAACCGCTGCGCCCGCGACACTCAGTATCACAGGCATGCGCGACGGCTCCTACACGATGAGCATCTATCGCACAGGATACAAACAGAACGACGCCTACACCGCCTGGCTGCGTATGGGCTCTCCGAATCAACTAACCCGCCAGCAGGTCGCGTCTCTTCAGTCAGCAGCCAGCGGGGCACCGGTAGAGACCCGAGCCATCACCATCACGAACGGCGCGTTCGATCACAGGTTCGAGATGCACGAAAACGACACCGTTCTTGTAACCCTCAAAAGACAATAGCTGCAGGCCCTTACCTCAACGCCGCACTACTACAATTCATTAAGCCATGAACCGAGTCGATCGTCTCCTCGCGTTGATCCTTTATCTCCAGTCCCGGCGCGTCGTCACCGCCGAGGAGATGGCGCGGCACTTCGAGCTCAGCATCCGCACCATCTACCGTGACCTTGCCGCACTCGGAGAAGCTGGCGTTCCCATCGCCGCCGAGGCAGGCGTCGGCTACACCCTCATGAAGGGCTACAACCTTCCACCCGTCAACTTCTCTGCCGAAGAAGCAAGCGCCCTCGTCACCGCAGCGATGCTCGTGCAGCAGTTTACCGATGAGTCCCTTCGCGCCCAGATGAACTCGGCCCTCCTGAAAGTCCGTGCCATCCTTCCTCGCGACCGCCAGGAGCAGATAGCCCGTCTCGAATCGGGCCTTGCCACCACGGCCACCGCTCGCCTTCCGGTGCAGGCCGACCTCAGTCTTCTCCAACAGTCGCTCGCACATCGACGACTGTTGCGCTTTCAATATCGCGGCTCCGGCAAGCCCGAGAGCACAGAGCGAACCGTCGAACCCTTCGGCCTCGTCTACTACACCCAGCGGTGGCATCTCATCGCATGGTGTCGCACCCGCAAGGATTATCGCGACTTCCGTGCCGATCGTATGACCTCCGTCATCGCGCTCGACGAAACCTTCCAGCCACGCGAGGATTTCCGTCTCTCCGACTTCGTTCGTAAGACCACCCCACCCGCGAACTTTACTGCACGCGTGCAGTTCAATCCACGCGCCGCCGACCGTGCCAAACGCGAGTGGTGGCTCGGCGTGGTTGAGGAGCAGGAGGTCGAAGACGGCTCGATTCTCACCCTCGCAACTCCAGACTGGACTGGCCTCGCTTTCTGGCTTCTCTCCTTCGGCCGCTCGGCCTCGGTTCTGACCCCCGAAAGTCTGCGCAAACTACTCACCGAGACAGCATGCGAGGTAGCGAACCATCACTCCTGACCAAACAAATCCGGGTGCCCCATCCTTCGCGTCTCTTGCGAAGGGTGGGGTATTCGCGTTACGCGCGAACCGCCTTCCCTAACCTCCTGACGTAGAGTTGTCAGTCCGACCAGATATCTTCCTTCTACCTCTCTCAATCAAGAAGGGCCAAATGACAACACAAACACGCTGCAAATGGGCCGAGAACGATCCCCTATACCAGACCTACCACGACGAAGAGTGGGGCATCCCCGTCTACGACAGCCGAACCTTGTGGGAACAGCTAATGCTGGAAGGCTTTCAAGCGGGTCTCTCCTGGATCACCATCCTCCGGAAGCGCGACGCCTTCCGCAAGGCCTTCCGCAACTTCGATCCCCAAAAGGTAGCGCGCTTCACCGAAGCAGACGTGAAGCGGCTCCTTGAAGACCCCGGCATCATCCGCTCCCGCGCCAAGATCGAAGCGACCATCGCAGGCGCCCGCATCTATCTCGAGATGGAAGCTTCCGGCGAAGACTTCTCCACCTACATCTGGAAGATGGCTGGCGGCAAACCCATCCGAAACAAGAGACAGAGTATGAGCGATGTGCCTGCGAAGACTGAACTCTCCGAAGAGATCTCGAAGGCGCTGAAGAAGCGCGGCTTCAAGTTCGTTGGCCCCGTCATCGTCTACGCCTGGATGCAGGCCTGTGGCATCGTGGACGATCATATTGCAGGTTGCTTCCGCGCATTACCCAATGCATCAAAGAAGTAGCTGCACCTCCGATTCTCAATACCTTCAATAGAGATCGACCGTAGCCACGCATTCAAGGCTTTTGCCGCACTGCTCCACAGCATTGAAGCTGTCCTCCCGTGCCACCCACGACCTTTTTGTCTGGAGTGAGCAAAACAGAACACGTTATCCTATCCGTCCGTGCGATGCTGATATAGCGTGTGCACAGATGTGCGCCAAAACGAGATATGGAACCGTTCCACGCGCATCTCGTTACGAATCCAACCAATATACGGAAAGGGGAAAGGGCAGATGACAGACCAGACGAACGGTAAGTTTGATCCCGCCGTCTTCTTGGCCAATGCCGGGTTGGGACGAAAAATCGTTCAGATAAAGTCCAAGCACGACTTCTTTAGGCAAGGAAATCCGGCTGAGTCGATCTTCTACCTTCAGAAGGGTCGAGCAAAGCTCTCAGTCGTCTCGGCCACCGGAAAGGAAGCCACCATCACCCTCCTCTCCGCGGGCGATTTTGTTGGCGAGGAGTCGTTGGCGGGAGCTCCTGGACTGCACATGGCAACCGCTACGGCTATTACCAGTTGCACAGCACTCAAGATCGGCAGAGAAGAGATGATTCGCGTCATGCACGAGGAACATGCCTTTTCCGATCTGTTCTGTCATTTCTGTTAAGCCGCAGCATGCGAACTCAGGCCGATCTTGTCGATCAGCTCTTCAACTCCAGCGAAAAACGCCTGGCGCGAATTCTTCTGCTGATGGCGGAGTATGGAAAGCCCGGTGAATCGGAGACGATGATTCCGCATATCACGCAGGAATCACTGGCTGAGATGATCGGGACGACCCGTTCTCGCGTCAGCTTCTTCATGAATCGCTTCCGCAAACTGGGCTTTATTGAGTACAACGGCCGCATCCTGGTGCATAAATCGCTGCTCAATGTCGTTCTTCACGATTAAATTATTCTGCATCCTGCGACCACTTCTAAATGCATCTCTCGCCGCGTTTAGCAACTGGAATCAACACCTTCCAGTCGCAAAATCGTAGATGGTGAGCAGAATTGAACAGATTCCATCTCCACGAGATGGGAGACTTTCCCAAAGCTTACATTTGCTGCCTTGTGGAAGGCGCACGATGCCCAACGCAAAAATCAACCTACTTGTAGTCGATGACGAGCCGTCCATTCGAATGCTCATGTCGCACATCTTTAGCCAGTTAGGCCACAGGGTGCGAACTGCTGAGGATGGCTTCTCCGCTCTGCTTGAGATCCGGCAGGAGATCCCGGATGTCATTCTGTCAGACCTCAACATGCCCAGCATGTCAGGCTTTGAACTGCTCTCGATCGTCCGTCGCCGCTTTCCATCAATCTATGTGATCGCCATGAGCGGGGCTTTTTCAACTGGCGCCGTGCCGGCAGGAGTTGCCGCCCACGCGTTCTATGAGAAAGCAACGAGCCTGGTTGATCTGCTGCAGATCGTAACCGCTTTCACTCTACCGGAGCCGTACTTATTCGACCAACAAAGCACTGCGCCTATCTGGATCACAAGAAACGGACACGATCCCGCCGGAACGGAGTACGTTACGATCACTTGCCCCGAGTGCCTGAGAACATTTCCGCAGGTTCTCAGCGAAACCACTTTACTCGTTCAGCAGGCCAGTTGCCTTCACTGCCACACTTTGATCGACTACGCTATCGTCCAACCTGCGGATCCTGCATCTCCACACAGACTTCCCATCGGAAACCAGCCACAGATGCCCCTTGACGTCTCCCATCTCAACTAGCCAAGTACAGCAAGAAAGGCAAATCCAAATGCACAAAATAAATGAGCTGACGATAATTGTGTGGGACCAGATCACGCTACCAGATGACCTCAACCTTGAGACGGAAGTTTTCCCTGAAGGGTGGAAGGTTGTGCAATCCGGGAATGCGTACTGGTTGGATAAACAGATCCGCGCATGCGGATGGCACTTCGTCCGCCCTTCACAAGGACTATTGCGTAGTGGCGTAGGAGCGACACCGGAAGAGGCGTTTGCGCACGCGTTCAAACTGGCCCTTCGCCGAGTCGAAGCGCGCTTCAACGCTGTGGAGGTTCGATCGTTTGAGGTGTCAACCTACCCCGGCTTTTGTATCGCCAGGCTCCAGGTCTTTCCGTGTCAAATCCAGCTGAATGCGGTGTCATCTCCGTGGGGTAAAGACTCCGGGTTGTCGATGGCCGCTTGTGCACGTCAGCGCGCCGTCACTGCGGCTCCAGTTGTCGGCGCGGTCTAGCCAATGGAACGGATGAAAGGTCGGGTTCAGCAAATGCAGCATTTTGACGATTGAATCTTCCTTGATATAGCCCGTCAGAGTTCCGGATCGATAGTCGCAACTCGGAAGCTACTTCGCAAATCCAGCTGCGAATCCGCAAGCGCGATACACTTGTATTGCAGGCGGCTGGATGATCGCTGCCGCTCGGGCCGCAAGGCGTTGAGCGGGGGAGGAAAGTCCGAACTCCGCAGGGCAGTGTGCCGGATAACGTCCGGGACGGATGGGTTAAGCCATCTGGACGGCAAGTGCAACAGAGAAGATACCGCCTGAAGCGGATGGACCGCGTAAGTGGTTCATGCAAGCTGCTTTAGGTAAGGGTGAAAAGGTGCGGTAAGAGCGCACCGCGCGGCCAGTAATGGACGCGGCACGGTAAACCCCACACGGAGCAAGACCAAATAGGCAGGGATTCTGTCGCTACTCTCCAGGCGGCAGGAAGCGTATCGGCCCGATGCGCGAAGGCGGAGAGACCCTTCGGGGAGCCAAAACCTGCGGGTAGGTTGCTGGAGCGGCTCAGTAATGTGTCGCCTAGAGGAATGATCGTCTAAAACAGAATTCGGCTTACGGGCCGTCTGCAAACTTGAGGCCTCGGCACCGCAAAAACGGTTCCGGGGCCATCGCTTTTTTGTGCATTTTTTCTGCGTGGTGGAGTGGGGTTTTTACAGGGGTTTTTGCGAAAAACGGCGTGCAGAATGTGGTTTTTTGCGTGGTAAACGTGACATGTTTGTGGTGAAAACGTGGTTGCGGGCGGACGGATTTTGGGGGACGGATTTTTTGCAGATTTTTGGGATTTATTTTTGGGCTTACCAAATGGCATTTGTGGCACAACTAGCGAAATGCGGGGGTTCTTCGCTGCGCTCAGAATGACAAGCAAAACAACGACAACAATAGCTGCAAAGGACACCAAAAGACCGGTGTTCTTTAGCGGATGGCGGCCATGGCGGCGCGGAAGAGGGTTTCGAAGTCGTGGGCGGCTTCGGGGTTCTTTGCTATGGCGGTCTCGATGGCTTTTTGGGCTATGGGGCGGGGGTAGCCTAGATTGACCAACGCTGAGAGGGCGTCGTCGCCTGCAGGGCCGTGGTGGGGGCCTCCGCTGGTGGTGGGGATGGCTACGGCTAGGTCGTCTAGTTTGTCTTTGAGTTCGAGGACTACGCGCTCGGAGGTCTTTTTGCCTATGCCGGGGATACGGGTGAGGGTGGCGTGGTCGCCGGAGCGGATGGCGGTGATGAGGCGGTCGGCAGAGATTCCGCTCAGGACTGTGATGGCCAGTTTGGGGCCGATTCCACTAATCGTGAGGAGTTTTTCGAAGAGGCGTTTTTCCTGGGTTTCGGAGAAGCCGAAGAGGGCGATCTGGTCTTCGCGGACGTGGGTATGGATGTAGAGGGCTGCCTCGGTGCCTTCGGCGGGGAGCGCGGAGAAGGTGGTGACAGAAATGGTGACGTCGTAGCCTACGCCGGAGCAGTCGACGATGGCTTGATTGGGAGTTTTGGAGAGGAGACGTCCGCGTAGGTGGGCAATCATGCTTCTGGGATTGTAGCTTGCGGGAGGATGGCGATTTTGTTGAGAGGATGGTGAAGAGCACACATTGGCAGTCAGTTGCCGAAAAGCTAACTTTTCGGGCACAATGGCGATCGCAACCAAGACCGATCAACCTGTCCCCCTTCTCTTGCTGGAATTTTGCTTATGGCAAAGGGTAGATCAGGAGGTTGTTGCCTTCGATGACGGCGAGGTGATGCCCGTCGGGCGCGAGCGCCGCAGCCGTTTGTCCGCCAAATTTCTTGCGGAAGATGAGGCGCTTCTGCGACGGATCGTATACGGTAATCGCTCTCTTGCCCCCAAAGTCCATATCGAGTGCATCCGCGAATGCGCTTGGAAAAAACCTTTGAAGGGCGAAACGTCCCGAAGACGCCGTCCCCAAAAGGTCTCCCTCCTCGGAAATCGTCTCCACATGGCCGTTCCGAGATACAATCTCGCGAGTATTGGGGTTACCTTTCCTGATAACAATAGCATCGTCGCTAAGCAGCCCCTCCCCATACCCCGTTGAACAGCCGCCGTACTCATCTGGCCGGAAGCTCACTTTCCATGACGCGCCACCGCCAGTCTGCCAAACTACAATATCGCAAGCGCTCTTAGATTTGGCATTGAGCAATACAGCATGATCGTTCATATCAGCGACTTCTGTTCCTGACGGAAGAGTTAGGGTCGCCTTGGAGATGAGGTCGGCTGTACCATAAACCGAGAGCTTTCCCCTATCGCTGACCGCGATTTGGCTGCCATCCGTGGACAATCGCGGCGAGATAAAATGGGACACAGTTATCCGACCCAATTTGTCGAAGTTACTCTTCAGCGCATCTATATGGCTGTCATAAATCAGCAAGAAAGATCCTACGCCACCTTCGAGAAGAAACGGAGTATCGGGCAACGACACCAGATCGTGCGTTCCAACAGCGTTTCCGCTTGTATCGAAAACCGCGGCCCCGTGCTTGATCCCGCTGTGACCGCCGGATGGGCAGCAGAATTCCTTAAAGAACGTGATCGCAACAGAATCAGAGTTGAGCCAGAAAAGCTTGTCTCCGCTATGACGGAAATGCGGATCACTGTCACTCAGGTGGTAGCCGGTTGGGAACTGAGGGCTTCCTATGCTGCGAAGGGACACTCTTACCGGCTTTAGATTTTGCCCGAAGCTAGCGGAAACCGCAGTCAATATTCCGACCACGAACATAACCGTTGGCGAAATCCTCCCTCTGCTCGATCCTCGCATTTCCCCTCGTTCGCGTGTCACGGATTTCCTATCACCCGCTCTTAATACTAACTGCTACTCTCCATCCAGGAAGGGAAGTTCCCGCAGAACGGGGTTTGCGGCAATTTCGAATCCGGTCTTTGGATTTGAAAGTAGGCCAGCTTAGATATTAGAAACAACAGCAAATGCAGAGTTCCTCCCCATTCGGCTTCGCTCAGTGTCAGGATGACGACGCAAAAACGAGCAACTGCAACGACAGAAGCAGATCCCTACGGGATGACAAACAGAAAGACAGATGCAGAAAGCAGGAGCGGGCGTGAGCGCCGCACGTGCGAGAGTGCTTTAGCATAGGTGCTCATGATGACTTGTATGCGACGCCTTGCGTTGGTCTGTCTGCTGCTTGCGGTTTCGATGTTGTTGTCTGCGCCTGCGGGGGCGCAGAAGAAGGGTGAACCGGGTAAGTTTGATTTTTATCTGCTGAATCTTTCGTGGTCGCCGGAGTTCTGTTCGATTCAGGGGACGAGCCCGCAGTGTGCTGCGCGACCGGGCTTTGTGGTGCATGGGCTTTGGCCGCAGAACAATGATGGGTCTTATCCGGTGTTCTGCAGCCATCGGCATGGGCCGAAGCATCCGGAACAGAATCTCGACATTACGCCTGACCTATCGTTGCTAGGGCATGAGTGGACGAAGCATGGGACTTGCACGACGATGTCGCCGGATGAGTTTTTTGCGGCGGAGCATAGGGCGTTTCACTCGCTGAAGATTCCGGAGTTCTTTGAGACGCTCGACCGTGAGGTGTTGTTGAAGCCGTCGGAGATTCTTGGCATGTTTGCCAAGGCGAATCCTTCGTTTCCTGAGGGCAGTATTGTTTTGAGCTGCGGGAATAATCGGCTGACTGCGATTGAGGCTTGTCTTGCTAAGGATGATTTGCGGCCGATTGCTTGTCAGGGTTTGCGTGGGTGTCGGGCGCAGGTGGTTAGGATTACTCCGGTGGGGCGGAAGTAGACGCAACTGCAAAAAGCTGGTGGGTTGAGGGTATTCATTCCCACCTTAGGCGCGATGAAGCCGCGCCGAAGATGGGGCACCCGTTCTTTTGTGGCTGGTTGGGGAGGACAACTGCAACAGCAACAGCAAAGGCAAGAGCTGGTGGGTTGAGGGTATTCATTCCCACTCATCGCGATGAGACTGCGATGAATGGGGCACCCTTTTTCTTGGCTGGTTGGGGAGAACAACTGCAGGGGCAACGACAACAGCAGAAGCAGATCCCTACGGGATGACAAACAAGGAAACAAGCAACGACAAAAGCAAATACAGGGATCCCCATTCGACTTCGCTCAGGGTCAGGATGACGAGCAAGACATAATCGGTGACTAAGGGAGACGGGGTTGGCGGCTTTTGAGGTCTTCTAACAGGCGGTCGATTTGGTCTTCGCGTTCTAGCGTCGTGAGACGGTCTTCGAGGGGTTCGGCCTCGAGGAGGTTGTGGGCGGTGTTGGTGGCTTCGCGCTGGAGGATTGTCGTGCGGAGTCGGTTGAGGGTGGCTGCGGTTTGGTGCGTGGCCGTTAGGGTGCGGGCGGCGTTGGCTTTGCCTATGGTGCGGGCTCGGCGGTTGCGGGCTATGAGCATCTCGCAGGTGGAGCGGGTTTCCTCGAGCTTCTGCTGGAGCTTGAGGAAGGCGTTGCGGAGGGTTTCGACTTCGGTGGTTTGATCTTCGAGCTGCTGGGCGAAGCCTTGCGCTAGTTGCTGGTGGCTTAGAGTGCGCTCGAGGGCGGCGCGGGCGAGGTCGTCCTGGTGCTTTTGGACGGCTAGCTCGGCTTTGCGGTGGAACTGGTTCATGGCTCCCTCGTGCTCGGTGAGCTTCTTTTGGAGGAGGTGCTGGTCGGCGATGGCGATGGCTACCTGGGTTTTGACCTGAAGGAGCTGGTTTTCCATGTCGAGGACTAGTTGTTTGGCGAGCTTCTCGGGGTCCTCGGCTTTCTCGATGAGGTCGTTGATGTTGGCTCGGAGGAGGGTTCCTACTCGTTCTAGTAAGGCCATGGCGGGCTCCTTTGCCTTGGGAGGGGAAGGCATACCCCAGGGGCTAAAGCCCTCTTTTTTTCGGCCCAAGGGAGACCCAGGGCTAAAGCCCTGGGCTACCTAGAGGCAAAGGCGAAAACAAACAACTGCAACGACAAGAACAACAGCAGATCCCTACGGGATGACAAACAAAAGAACAAGCAACTGCAATAGCAACTGCAACTGCTCCGGCGCGGAGTTGCGTCCGCGCCGGAGGTGAGGGTTAGGCCTGGCCGTTGTTGTCTTCGCGGGGTTTCATCGCTTTGACGTTGGCCATGAGGTCGTGGAGGTTCATGCCGGAGAGGGCCTCGAAGAGTGCGGGGACCTGGGCTGCTATTTTTGTCATCTCGCCGGTGATCTTGTTGGCTCCGGTGACGCCGTCGCTGCCGGTGGAGACGATGGTGATCTTGTCGACCTTCGAGAGCGGCTCGGACATGGCGCGTACTACGTCGGCCATGTTGGTGATGAGCTTGTCGACGACGGCGGCCTGCGACCACTCCTGATAGGCCGCGGCTTTGACGTTCATCGCTTTGGCTTCGGCGTCGCCCTTCTGGAAGATGATGTTGGCTTCGGCTTCGCCTTGCAGTTTGGTGGCTGCGGCGCGGCCTTCGGCTTCCATGGTGATGCGAGCCTTTTCGGCGTTGGCGATGTTTTCGATGCGCTGACGCTCGATCTCGGCGCCTTTGAGGACGGTGGCGATGAGCTCCTTTTCGTGACGGAGGATTTCGGCTTCTTGTACCTTGACCTGCTCCTGCTTCTCGATCTGCTGGACCTTGACCTGTTCGGCGATGACCTTCTGCTGCATGACGTTGGTCTGGAGCTCGTAGGCTTTGTCGGCCTGGGCCTCCTGACGGCGTGCGGCTTCGGTGAACTGAGCTTTCTGGATGTCGAGGTCGCGCTGAGCTTCGGCTTGTTTGGCTAGCGATTGGGTCTCGGCTAGGACGCGGTCCTGATCGGCGGAGGCCTTAGCGACGGCTGCTTCGCGGAGAGCGATGGCGCGGCGGATGGCGGTGTCGCGTTCGGCTTCGGCGGCGGCGATTTCGGCGTCGCGGCGGATGCGGGCTACGTCGGGGCGGCCCATGTTGGTGATGTATTCGTTTTTGTCGCGGACCTCGCGGATGGTGAAGGAGATGACTTCGAGGCCCATCTTGCTCATGTCGTCCATGCAGGTGGAACGCATGCGCTCGGCTACCATCTCGGGCTCTTTGACGATTTGCTCGACGGTGAGTTGGCCGATGATGCCACGGAGATGGCCTTCCATGACGAGGCGGATGAGGCCTTCGCGCTGGTCGGGCGATTTGGTGAGGAACTGCTCGGCTGCGGTGAGGATGGACTCTTTGTCGGAGCGAACTTTGATTTGGGCGACAGCTTCGACGGTGACGGCTACGCCTTGCTTGGTGTAGAGATCCTGCTGGGGGGCGACGTCGAAACTCATGAGCTCGAGCGAGAGCTGGCGGGAGTTTTCGACAACGGGGAAGATGACCGCGCCACCGCCCTTGATGACGCGCGGGCCGCGGAAGCCGTAGACGATGATGGCTTCGTTAGGGCCGGCTTTGCGGAACATCTTGGCCATGAGGATGGAGAGGGCGAGCGTGGCGAGGACGAGCAGACCAACAATGAGAATTACCGAGTTCGGCATATCGTTCCTTTGTCCCGCGGCGGGACTGGAGGCGTGTAGGGTGCTTGCCGCAGTGGGTGAGTGGCGGGGGAGTGCCTCGGCAAGTGAGGCCGCCAGATGGGGCGAAAACTTCGGTCAGGCGTGGCTGTCGTTGAGCTCGTCGAGGTGATGATGCGAGAGCTCGTCGAAGCGACGGACGTAGGCGATGCCGCGTTCGTAACGGATAACAAGGACTTCAGTGCCGCGCTGGATGGGTGTGCCGTCTTCGCTGCGGGCGGCGGTGGCGCGGCGGGCTCCGGTTTGCGAGAAGATGATTTCGCCGATGCCGCCGTTGTCGCGGATGCTGTTGCTGACGTGTGCGATGACGCCGGGCATCTCGGTGTCTTCGGTGGTGAGGACGCGCTCGCGTGGGAGGAGGAGCTTGAAGAGAACGGCCCAGAGGAGCGCTGCTCCGGCGAGGCCGCTAAGCACTGCCAATAGCAGGACCGTGGGCGCGAGGAAGACGGTGTTGCGATAGAGGAGGTATCCCGCTGCGCCGAACCAGCAGAGGAAGGCGGTGATGGTGAATCCGTTGACCGATGAGAGGCCGTGTGAGGAGCTGTGAGGGTGGACGTGGGCGTGCGCGGTGTGTCCGACGTGGAGGCGGCCGATGTGCAAATGCGTGAGGCCGCCTGCGAGGGAGAGCACGCTGAGGATGAGACCGACGAGAAAGCAGATGAGGAAGAAGGTTTCCATGGTTTTATTTGCTGCGTGGCTTCGCGAGTTTTTTGCGGGCCGGTTGTGTGGGTTGAGCGGTTATGGTTTCCGGCTTGAGGACTTGAAAGAGGCGGTCGACTAGCGATGGTGTTTTGAGGACTGCTTCAAGGAGGAGAAGGCAGCGGCGGGAGTCGTCGTGGTTGGCGAGGGTGAGGAGCGCCTGACAGAGGTCCGCGTCGCGACGGAAACGTTCGGCGCCGGCGATGAGCCAGAGGTCGAGCTTGTCTTCGGCGGTGCGGAGGTCGGAGAGGAGCTCGGCGTGGTAGCCCTCGGGGTCGTCGACGAGGTAGCCGGGGTGGACTTTGAAGAACTTCGCGAGGAGGAGGCGGGTGGTGTTGGTGAGGTGTGGGCGGGCTCCGCTCTCGATCTGGGAGAGGTAGGACTGGCTGATGGCTTTGCCGTTGCTTTCGGCCTGGATGGCGCGGACGAGCTCCTGCTGGGTCATGGCGCGGTTGAGGCCGCGGAGGTTGCCTTCGACTTCACGGAGGTAGCGGATTTTGTCGCTGAGTTTCATGGCTATTGCAAATCGCAATATTTATATCGCAATTTGCGATAGGCGTCAAGGGGGGGGGGCGGGCATTCCCCGGGGGCTAAAGCCCCGCTCTACCTCAGAAGCAACGGCAAGAACAACAGCAGCGGCAAGAACAACAGCAGCGGCAAGAACAACAGCAGCGGCAAGAACAACAGCAGCGGCAAGAACAACAGCAACGGCAAGAACAATGGCAACGGCGAATAGACAACGGCAAAGCAGATCCCCTCCGAGGATGACAAACAAGAAAGGCAAGGACAAGAACAACGGCAAGGACAACTGCAAGAACTGGCTGGGTGAGGTTGTACATTCCCACTCATGTCGCGGTGAGGCTGCGACATGAATGGGGCACCCTTTGTTTGTGGTTGCTAGAGGACGGCTAGAAGGGCAAATGCAACTGCGAGAAGCAGATTCCCTTCGGGGATGACACGCAAGAAAGCAAGGACAAGAACAACGGCAAGTGCAACGGCAAGAGCTGGCTGGGTGAGGTTCTACATTCCCACCTTAGGCGCGATGAAGCTGCGCCGAAGATGGGGCACCCGATCGTTTGGGGCTGGTTTAAGAAAGACAAAAGAGTCCTGGGGTGGCCAGGACTCTTTTGAGAGTGGAACTGCTGGTTGGTTGGTGGTTAGCGTTTGGTATTGAGGCCGAAGGTGACCGAGAGCATGATGCCGCGGCCGGCCATCGGACTGACGTTGTCACCCCCGTTGATGGTGGTCGGGCCAGTGGTGTTGAACTGATCGACGTACGTTGTGCCGTTTGCCGATACGTTCTGCGTAAGGAGCGGTCCTGTGGGGGTGAGGCCGGTGATGTTGTGCGAGTCGAAGAGGTTGTTGAAGCTCAACCTGAGCTTTGTCTGGTCGAAGCGACCGCCGCTGCGAATGGTGTAGTTGAGGAAGGCGCTGGTGCTGGTAAAGGGATCGATTGTCGCCTGGTTGTGATAGGCGCCGTTGTCGATCCGCTGAACGCCGACGCGCTTGTTGAAGAGTCCGAGATCCCATCCCTTGTTCTGATAGGTCACGCCCTGAGCCTCGGTGTCGGTGGGGGTCTGCTGTACCCACAGGCCTGAGGGTGCGGTCTGGACGATCTGCGGAGCGGATGAGGTGCAACCGGTGGATCCGCTTACGCAGGAGACGGGCAGAGTGCCGGTGTAGTATGCGCGACCGATGGAGCCGTTGAAGAAGGCGCTGAGTCCGTGACCGAGGTAGATGTTGCTCTCGGCCTCGAAGCCCTTGGTAATGGAACTGGGCTGAAGGTAGTTGTCCTGCTCACCGGTGACCGGATCGGTGACAGCCGAGTAGCTGTTCTGGAAACGGATGCGGTAGAAGTCGGCATCGAAGGTGATGCGGTTCAGTTTGATGACGGTGCCGAACTGGTAGGTGGTGGAGCGCTGCTGCTTGGGAGGCACGCCAAGGCCAGGAGTTGGGTTGGTCTTGGAGATGGTCTGGTTGAAGTCGTAGACGCTGCTGGGCGGAACGATGCTTCCTGTTCCTAGCTGACCGTAGGCCGACCAGTTGTTTCGGAGCCGGTAGTTGGCAGAGAACGAGGGCAGCCACGCACTGTAGCTTCCGTTGTTCGAGACGAAGGGTACGCAGGAGTTGGGCGTGACCAGGGTGTTGCAGAGATTGCCGACGGTCTTGCCATCGTCGGCCCACTGGCGGGTGTCGATGGTGAAGTAGGCGAACTTGACGCCGGGGGTGATGTTGAGCTTCGGCGTGATGTGGAACTCATACTCGGCGAAGGGCTGGAAGGAGTTGTTCCAGAACTGCTCGGAGAAGTTGGGGAGGCTCTGGTCGGCCCAGTTATTGGCCGGGTCGGAGGGGTACTGGTGGCGATCTGTCCTGGCCCACTCGTACCACATGCCAGTGCGAAGGATGCCGAACCTCGAGACCTGGCTGATGGTCGCGGTATCGCCGTATTTGCGGTAGCTATTGTACTTATCGACTCCGCAAGGAATCGCGGTTACGCCCTTCTTGACGACGGCCACGTTGCAAGGCTTGATGGCGAGACCCATATATGTGTTCGAGCCGTTGATGCTGGTCTGCTCGGTGATGGGGGTTGCGTTGGTGTACTTCTCGCCGTTGTCGTAGTTGTAGGTGTAGGGCTTTACGTCGACGGTGATGTTGTGGCCGAACTCGGTATGGAAGTTGACGTACTCGAAGTCGGTGGGAACCTGGTAGGTGTTGTACCCATAGTTGAGGTAGTTGGCGGGGTCGGAGTTGTCGGTGAGGTAGAAGTTGATTCCTGATCCGGCGAAGGGTGCGAGTGTTCCGGTGCAGGTGTATCCGCTGGCTGCGCCGTAGAGTTGGCAACGGGTTGCGTTGAAGCCGGGCGTATTGGCATTGAGGCGAACGACGCCCGCGAAGCCTGTGAGGACGGTTTTCTCAGAGAACTTGTACTGGGCCTTGATGGAGCCGGCGGTGCGCTTCTGATAGTTGTAGGTCTGGTAGCCGTCGGCGGACATGTGGTGGACGTCCATCTCGAAGCTGAGCTTATGGTTAGGGAGGATGTTTCCGGAGTCGTACTGGCCGTCGAAGAGCTTGGTGTTGAAGGAGCCGTAGGAGAAGCCACCACGGACGTTCTGGAAGGGCGAGAGCTCCCTTGAGAGCATGTGGATGGAGCCGCCGAAGGGGGTAGGCCCGGTGGTGGAGGCGGTGCCGGGACTGCGGTCAAAGTCTACGCCGCCGATCCACTGCGAGGGGAAGAAGGCCCAGGAGTGGTGGGTGGGGCTGTTGGTGTCGTAGAAGGGGACCCCGTCAAAGTCGATGTCGTAGAAGCCGTCATTGAAGCCGCGGAAGTAGGTCTTGCTCTGGCCGAGTCCGACGCCATTGCCGTTGGTGGTGAAGGTTCCGGGAGCCATGGCGACGATCTCGCCGTAGTCGGCAGTGGGGGCGGTGAAGTTCTGGACGAAGCCGGGGGAGATGATGGTCCGCGCCGAGGTGGAGCTGAGGGGAGCGGTCATGGGGGCTAGCTGGGCGGCGATCGAGTTGACCTCATCGGCCTGCACTGTGACCTGTTGGCTGACGTCGCCTACGGTAAGGGCCAGGGAGACGTCCTGGGGTTGGTCGGCGATGAGCTGGATGCCGTGGCGGACGGTGATGGAGAAGCCGGTGGCTGAGGCCTCGATGGTGTACTTGGCGATGGGGAGGCCGGCGACGGAGAAGTGGCCCTGGGCGTCGGTGGTGACCTTGCGGGTGGCTCCCGTGGCCTCGTTGCGGATGGAGATCGTTGCGTTAGGAAGGACACTGCCCTTGGGGTCGAGGGCGGTTCCGGTAAGGGTCCCGGAAGGCTGCTGCGCGTGGCCGGCCACGGAGATAAGAAGAAGTGCGCTGACCGTAAGTATCCGGCACAGGCGATAGACAAGAGTGGTCACAAGATCCTCCGAAAGGTTCTGCAAAATATGCAAGAGTGTTCTGCAAACGTAGAGGGTCAGCATGAATGGTTTGTTACATGAGGGCTTGGGTGATGAGGTGGGAGTGGGGTGGGTGCTGTGAATGCCGCGATTTTATTGGTGTTTGTGGGATTCAGCGGTAACGGGGTTGGCTCTGAGCGGCTCTCAGGGAGGTGGGATTTTTATAAGGTGGATTTAAGATTTCGGGTTGATGTGCAGTGGCGATGGCGTTATTCGTAGCGGAGGATGGTTTGTGGGTCTACGGTGGCGGCTCGGCGGGCGGGGATCCAGCAGGCGACGAGGGCTACGGCGGTTAGGAATATGGGGACTATGGTGAAGGTGACTGCGTCGTGGGGGCGGACTCCGTAGAGGAGGCTGGTGGAGAACTTTGCGAGCGCGAAGGCGGCGGGCAGGCCGATGGCTACCGAGATGAGAGTGAGACGCATTCCCTGACCGATGATGAGGGATCGGACTGCGCTGAGTTGCGCGCCAAGGGCGATGCGGATGCCGATCTCGTGGGTGCGGCGCGTGACGGAGTAGCTCATGACTCCATAGAGGCCGACGGCGGCGAGGATGAGTCCGGTGAGGCCGAAGACTCCGAAGAGTGTGCCGGCGAGGCGGGGGAGGAAGAGAGCATCGTGGAGGTGCTCTTCCATGGTGGCGATGTTGTAGATGGCGAGGGTTGGGTCGAGGGAGGCGATCTGCTGGCGGACGGCGGCGGCGATGGAGGCGGAGTCGCCTGCGGTGCGGATGAGGAGGGTGTAGCCCATGAAAGCGGGGTCGGTGGCGACGGTCTGGTCGAGTGAGCGGAAGAGGATGTAGCGCTGGTCTTCGCCGAGGGTGCGGGACTTGGTGTTTTTGACTACGCCGATGATCTGGTAGGTGGTATCGCCTCCGGTGATGCGCTGGCCTGTGGGGTTTTCGTGGCCGAAGAGTTTTTGGGCGAAGGCCTGGTTAATGATGGCGACTTTGGGGCCGGTGGGGCTTTCGTTACTGAAGTCGCGTCCGGAGAGGCGAGGGATGCCCATGGTTTCGAAGTAGCCGGGGGTGGCCATGTAAAGCTCGGCGATAGGCCAGGGG
>Ga0210409_10001229_pt1 | contig 34643 bp, 34 predicted proteins | sample IncBWH17MmetaG_FD_161649 | JGI IMG/M metagenome (GOLD analysis project Ga0210409, IMG submission 161649) | Forest soil microbial communities from Barre Woods Harvard Forest LTER site, Petersham, Massachusetts, United States - Inc-BW-H-17-M | ecosystem: Environmental > Terrestrial > Soil >... | reverse complement strand
CGATAAACTCAAGAATCGTAGCCGCTTTCGTCTCAAGGATGCATTCCATGATCAGCTTGCCTGAGCTGTCCATGACAGCAACTGAGATCGTTGCCTGGTGAACGTCCATGCCAATATACTTTTCCTGATTCATAAAACGGTGCTCCTTTTCGGTAAGTAGTGGTCTCAACAATCACAACCTACCGCAAAGTGGGCGCCTTTTTATATTGCGTGAAATGGCGATGTTACGCTAATGAGGCGGTTCTCTGTGACAGCAAAGGGATGTCCAACGTGCGCGATTTCTCCAGATTAGGAGCCGCCCGTTTCTTCTGCTCATCAGACGCGACGACATAACGCGCTTTGCCATGGCGACCCACATACTGCTCCGAACACCAATCGAGAAATGGACTGAAAGTGGCGTCAGTCGTCATGTGCAGGTGATCCACACATGGGTAGGGAGTCGCTGCATACACATCATCTTCAGTCCACCACCATCGGGTTGGGCCTTTGAAGGCATTCTCCCATTCGCACACGAATGTTCCTTGCCCCGTTTCGACAGCTTTGCAGAAATCCGAAAATGAAATTGTGCGACCGAGGCTGGACATCAGTACTGCGAAGTTCCGCTCACGCTTTGCCCAAGTTCGACGCCGCAAGGCGCTGTATACGATCGAAAGAGGAGCACCGACTCCAGCTACTATTAAAACTAAAGGCAGCACAATAACTCCAAAAACCTTGCCAATGCTGGTCGGTTCACGATTGTCTACCATCGAGACGGGTATCCCCACGGTGATGCAACCCGATTCTGCAACGGCTGGACAAGTGTTGTAAACAGGCGTTCTCGCAACTTTGCGCCTTTTGTTCGCCAAAAACCGCGTCAACGAGTGCTATCGAGATGTTACAACAAATAACGCGGCGCAAAGACCTTTGCCGCACGAGCCGTGATTTATCCATCGAGAATCGACAAGTGTCTTGGCTTTTTTGAAAGCTGGGGCAGGCGGGTAGCTCTGGCCATCATTTCTCAGGTGCGCGAAATTCACTCCAGCTGTTGCCCGGTGTCCTCGCTTTGCTAACCATGGTTATGGATTCTTCCGCTCGCGCTCCCAGACCGTTGTCGGCAAGTTTGACCTCAAGCACAGCCACAATCTCCGGATCCTTTATCGCCCGCACTTGCTCCAGTGCCGTCCTTGGAGAGAACTGTGCGGCTGCTTTTACAAGCCACCAATAAGCCGAGACCGACGGCCACCAGGCTTTCAAAGCCAAATTCGGGTTATCGGAATCAGTGTCCTCAGCCCTGAGTTTGTCCACCTGTTCCATCCCCGATCGGAACAGTTTGACAGCTAGGTCGGCCTCGCCCATTTCCTTCGCTATCGTGATGCCTTCGCCCCAGTGCTCCAGAGCGTGGTAGGGATGGGCTGCGTTTTTCAGAGTTGTTGCCATCTCCTCCAAGGCATCCCTGGCGGCGGAAGGGTTCTTTTTCATGACCGCGCGAGCAATCGCCACATAGGCCTGAGCGCGGGGAAAAAACTCGTTGCCGTCGATAAATCCGAAAGGCACCGACTCGGGTAAGGTGGCCGCTGCCGCAATCGCCTGCCGGGGATTGTCCTCGGCCATGCGGCCAATCTCTTTCACCCGAGCCTCGCTCCTTTCGAGATCTTGGCCCGTCTGGTTCGGACGGCCGAACGACATCTGAAGGCCTCGCTCCGCCTCACCCTCTTTAGCGGGCGTGTCTCCGATTGAAGAATCGACCGACTGGATGCCGTTCGGGAATTGTTTGAGCTGGAGTTGGGCTTGCTGCGAGTCCTTCAGCAGTTTGTCTGCCTCTTGGTCATCCAGTTCCTTCAACACTGGCCACAGCTCAAACAGACGATAGTCGTACTCAGAGGTGAAGCCTGCGTTTCCGGAAGTCGCATTGAGAGTGACACCGCTTCCCGCCCGGCGTTCCGCCGAGTCGAGCACCTGGTGAACTGCTTCAAGGGCGATCGCGGGCGGGACATGCCGCCAAAAGCGCACGATCATGCCTGCGAAATCATCACCGCCGGTTAAACGCGATTCACTGCCCTTCGCCATGGCAAGTCGGAAGACTTCCTGCTTGTCTGCTTCGCGCTCGGGTGGGAGTTCGAGCATGAGCTGGGTAGCTTCCTGGTACGGAAACTCTTCTTCGGGTCCTATGCGGTTCAGTAGTTCCAGCGCTCGGTCGAATCTCTTGGCAGTGATCGCGCGGGAAACCTTCGCACTGGAGAGTTCTCCTCTAACCATAGGTTCGGCTTGCGATAGTAGTGAGTCGAATTTGAATTCATCAACCGAAAGTAACTGCGTTAGTATGACTTCCTGCAATCTCTGCTTTGTCTCCAAGTGATTGAAGAAAGTCTGCATCGTCGCCTGATCAGGCCGATGGTCCTTCGAGGCGAACTGCTCCAGCTCGCCCTCATTTTCAGTTATCGCCAAGGTGGCCACAAACGAATCCGCGAGCACCGTGCGGACTTTCCCCGGGTCACATTTGCTGAGACCGGCGGCAACTGCATCCAGCAGGTAACTCCTCATTGGGGGGTCGGCTGCTGCTGCGCCGCCGAGAGCCGATTCTAGAACCGGGCACCACAGCTCTTGTTTCGCTGTAAGCGACTTTTTTGCGGGACTGCTGGACTGTGTCTTTGAGACACCCTGATCTGGGTGAGGATTAGCAGATTGTGCCCATGTGATGGTTGCCACAGCCAAAGCGAGAGTTACGGCACACTTCATGGCAATGCAGTCTCGACGCCGGCAGCATAACAAACGGCCAACCGACAGGCCAGTTCTCCCCTCGCTTAACTGTTGTCAGCAAGGCGTTCTTACCAGCTTGCTGTTTGTTCGCCTCGAAACCCTCAAAAAGCATCCCACGAACGTCTGGAAACAAGAATCGACAAAAATTATGAGCGCGCACCCAACGATCCCAGCACCAACGCGCTAATAATCACGAGCGCCGCGAGCCCTCCGGCCGCCACGATTGCAACCAGCGCCCGGTCCGCTATCCGCTGCTGCCCATGCTCCAGCAACACCCAACGCAATCCACAGGCGCCGTGGACCGCCAGCGCAAGCACAGCGAGAAAGTAATACGGCACCAACCGGACACTCCACGGGTCGGTAAGAAGGTTGTCCGCAGTAAGCCAGATCCAGTTCGTGTCGATGTGCTCGAGATACCTCGTGCGCAGCACCGCGCTGATATGGGAGGCAAAGAACAACAGCAGATAGGCACCGGAAGCGTTCTGTAGAATCTCGGCCCACCCCATCGCCGGACGACGCGCCCGTCGAAGGAGCAGAACCGACCCGCTCGCGACCTGAAACAAAACGCAAATTCCGAGCAGCACCTCGATCGCGGGCTGTCGGTACACAACGCGGAGATGTCGCATCACGGCAAGATGCGTTTCGCCACCGAGAATGCCCGCTAAATGATTGGAGAGATGAAACACGGCAAACGTCGTGATCACCGCCGCCGAAATCCCGTGCGCAAACGCCAGTTTCGCTGGACGAGCGCTGGCGCCATCGGTGGCATTGGGTCGTTCTACGATCGGCAATAACAGCAGCCCAAACCAGAGAACTACCCATACGCTGTTCCCGCGAAACGGGAGCCACTTCTGCGAGTCCAGCCAGCCACCCAGAAATGTATACAGTGCTGGCGCGCCAACTCCGATGTACGCCACCATCGTCGCGCGCGGATAGCGGTTCCGATTTGCCAGCCAGAACGCCAGATACAGACACGCTCCCGGCGCTAGCAATGTCAGGGCCAGCGCCAACGGGGAAATCGCGTACACACTCCAGACCAGTGCGGGATAGATCAGACCGATCAGGGCAGGAGCGACCCGCACCATGAACGGGGTGCTGTTTTGCCTGGCAACCTCAGCAGGAATAGATGCAGCTGACGTCACGCATCGGCCTCCTCACCAGCAGGGCGGGGGAACATCCCTCGAGGAATCGATTCTAAGGTACGCGCTGACGCGATTCACGGGTCCGACTAGTTCTGTGCGTGAGGGGCGATGGCGTTAGCAGCAATGGCTCAGCTCGCGGATGGTTGCGGCACCGTCCCGTGATTGTCTAGCCGAGTTCGTCATGGAGACGCCTCTGCCCCATGATGGGCCGCCAGAGAAATGACGACGCTCTCGACGGTGCCGTTCGCGCCGCTGCTTCGCAAAGAGCCTGTCCCGTCCACGGCGGGCGAGCAAAACGAGAGTCCTCCCTCATTGCCACTACCAGTATATAGAGCAGCGGGGGGCTTGCGGCAAGACTCGGGTCGTGCCGTAGAGTCGCTGACGTCGGCCAGACCCTGTGGCCGAGGCCCGAACCTTCAGGCGGAGGAGCGAAAAGCTTGTGTTGTTGTCGACAGATAGGTCGCGCGGGACGTCGCACCGATGGTAGGGCCCGCGGTGCGACTGTGGGCAGTTGTCGCAGCGGCCGAGGAATGGGATGCGCCGGTCGCGACCGGCTTGATGCCGAGCGGAGGGTGGCGATGATCGAGCATGCAGTGGTGATTGCCGGCGGGGGTCCGACGGGGATGATGTTGGCGGGCGAGCTCATGTTGGCGGGCGTCGACGTTGCCATTGTCGAGCGGCGAGCGAGCGCGGAGATTATCGGCTCGCGTGCGGGTGGCCTGCACGCTCGCACCATCGAGGTTCTCGACCAGCGCGGGATCGCCGATCGCTTCCTCGCGCAGGGCCAGGCGACGCAGGTCGCGGCGTTCGCCCACATCCGGCTGGACATCAGCGATTTTCCGACCCGGCACAACTATGGGCTCGCCCTCTGGCAGAAGCACTTCGAACGCATCCTGGCCGGCTGGATCGATGAGTTGGCCATACCGATCTATCGCGGGCGCGAGGTGACCGGCTTCGCGCAGAACGAAACCGGCGTCGACGTCGAGTTGTCCAACAGCCAGTTACTGCGCGCCCAATATCTCGTCGGCTGCGACAGCGGACGCAGCGTGGTCCGTAAAACCGCCGGCATCGCATTCCCCGGCTGGGATCCGACGATCAGCCACCTGATCGCCGAGGTCGAGATGGCCGAGGCGCCGGAATTGGGCGTCCACCGCACTGCCCTTGGCGTCCATTCCTTCGGCAGGGAGGAGTACGAGATCCGCGACGGCAAAGTGGTCTACATGGATAGGGGCCCGATACGGGTCATGGTGACCGAAGGGCAGGTCGGACCCACGACCGAACCCACCCTGCGTGATCTCAGCGAGGCGCTCATCGCGGTACATGGGACGGACTACGGGGTCCACAGTCCCACCTGGATCTCCCGGTTCACCGATGCGGCGCGTCAGGCCGCTGCCTACCGCGATCGGCGGATCCTGCTGGCGGGCGACGCCGCGCACGTGCATTATCCGGTTGGCGGACAAGGCCTCAATCTCGGCGTTCAGGATTCTGTGAACCTGGGATGGAAGCTGGCCCAGGTGGTCAAGCGGACGTCCCCCGAATGCCTGTTGAACACCTATCACGCCGAGCGCCACCCAGTCGCTGCCCGGCTTCTGCGGAACACGCTGGCGCAAGTCGCCCTTCTCCGCCCGGATGATCGTTCCAAGGCCGCATGCGAGGTCGTTTCCGAACTCCTCCATATGGACGAGCCCCGCAAACGGTACGCCGCCATAATGTCCGGCATGGATATCCACTACGACCTCGGCGAGGGACATCCGCTGCTCGGTCGCCGCATGCCCGATCTCGACCTGGTCACCGCCAACGGCCCGCTGCGGGTCTTCACCCTTCTCCACGGTGCCCGGCCGGTGCTGCTCAACCTCGGTGAGCCCGGCGGCATCGACATCGCTCCGTGGGCGGATCGCGTTCCGTTGATTGACGCCAAATACGTCGGCACGTGGGAGCTTCCGGCGATCGGGGTGGTCACCGCTCCCACCGCCGTTTTGGTTCGGCCCGACGGATATGTGGCTTGGGTGGGGGACCGAACCCCGGTGGGGCTCGCTGACGCGCTGACCACTTGGTTCGGACCGCCTGCTGCGGAGTAGCGTACCGGCTTACAGGAATCGTGAGTTAGGAGTTCTTAGTTGACACGGCCTAGCCGTTGAATGCACCCAGCGAACGGTAATTACCGCGACCACGGCAGGCGCTTCGCGCGTTCAAGCGTCGCGTGGGCACGCAATTCCTGAAACCGATCTGAGAAATCGGAGTCTCATCCAAACACGGTCCACACCTGTCACGTGATCCCTGACACCCAAAAGTTTGCCAGCCACGATTGACTCCCTGCATCTGAAAACCTACCATTCTCGCCAGCGTGAACGGGCCACGACTTCTGTTGTAGAAGCCATCTCATAAATGGTCTATCGGAAGGGCATGGCTTCACAGGCTGCTGAAAAAGTCGAGGTTCGTATCAGGGCGCCGCTTTAGCGGCGCCGTAAGCCCTGTAACATCGACGCCCCTTCAGGGGCTGAGGTCCGCTCTGAGTTTTCTCGCGGTCTTTTCAGCCATTCCGCTAAAAGCCGCTAGAGACGCGGCTTGAAGCCATGCCGTCCGGACTAGCGAAATTACGAGCTTTAGCCCCTGGGGGAATGGCACTATACCGTGGCGGGTCATTATGAGGTCGCTCTGGACAGGAGGTCACGATGCTTCGAGAACGAGTACTCAGGGTAGTGCTAATCCTAGTGGGACTTCTCTTCTTGGCGGGCGTTTATCCTCTGATTACGTCGATACAGGATGGTTGGCATGCGAACAAAGAAGACGCCAAGCCGATGGGCGTGAGCCTCTATGTCATGCAGGGAGTCTTCTTGCTGCTGGCCGCTCGAAATCCATCGGCGTATCGCGGCGTCATCACCTTAACGGCCTGGCTCAACATCGCACACGCTGCCACGATGACAGTGATGTCCATCCACCTGCCGAGCGAACGCCACGACCTCCTCATCGGTTCTGCATTGTTTGGCCTGATCGGCGTCGCCTTGATTGCACTGAATTCCACGAACCCCGCGCTGCAAGAGCGAGCGTCAGCCGGATAACCCAAACTCCCGGCAACGCCCATCGAGAGAGACTAAGAACTGAGAACTGAGAACTGAGAACTGAGAACTGAGAACTGAGAACTGAGAACTGAGAACTGAGAACTGAGAACTGAACCCTAAGCCCTAAGCCCTGCCCTTAGATAATCCATCACAATCCACGACGCCCCGGCGATCGCCAGATTCTGCGCGTTCCCGGCCCAACTGATCAACGCGTGCGGATTTGAAAACGGCGCCGGCAGCCAAACCAGCAACTGGAATCCGACGATCATCGCCGTCAACAATCGTGACGCCAGCAGAGCCTTGACTCCCGTCAGCAACGCGATCGCCGCCAGCGCAAACGCAATCGTCGTCGCGATCGCCCAGAACATCTGCCCGGGCGGAACCCACTTCGGTACAAAGCTGGCCGTTCCCGAAAGATAAAACAGTTGCTGCAGTGTGAACGAAATCACGCAGATCCCAAAGCATACATACCCGATCCTTGCCACCCGCGCCGACCGCTCCGATCCACCCGAGCTCGCCATCGCATAAGCAACCATCGCTCCCGACACGATCGAAAATTGCTCAAAGAAGTTTCCCCACCGGTCGTAGACCAGTGGTTCCTTGGCAATCCGCGGCACCCACGTCAGCCCAAAGAAGAGAAAGAGGCAGCCCAGCGCCACCGCACCGGCCCGCGCCGTCCTCCGCCACTGCATCGCGAGTCCCCCAACAATCTCCACCGCCGACGCCAGGTACACGAGAATCTCGCGATGAGGCACGTTCCCGAGCACCTGGATCTGCTGCCACGGAGCACCAAAGTCTTGCCAGACCAGACTAATCACGCCAAAAAGAACGGCCGCCAACCCGTACACATGGCGTCCTAGAGCAGTCCTCATCCTTCCTCCTCGCAACGCAGCTTTCGAACGACGACTGCGGATCCCTTAGCGCGCCCGATTTGCGTGAGTGGCCGGCCATCGCTCTGAACTCACCCAATTCAGACGCGCCGTCCACGCTTTGGTGATCTTGCTCGCGTTCTCGCCGGCGGTGTTTGCCGGACCTCTTCTGAGCTCAGTCGCGGTCCTCCCCTGCCGAACCGCCATCCGCCTTGCAAATCACCTGATTTTCTTTACATGCACTTCCTGACCGTCAGCATCACGGTAGGTGTAACCCGTCACACGCCCCAGCGCGTCGCGGACGAAGGTGTTCGTCCCCAACTCGCCCTTGAGAAAGAACGCCTCCCCTCCCATCGGGAGCATCTCCTCCGCAGCGTCTTTGCCAGTCTGCGTCCATAGCCTGCCGTCTTTCACAGAGATGGTCTCTAAATCATCCAGCGGACGCCACGCGTATTGCCCCGCGTAGTCTTTGTAATTGCGTGCATCCACGGCTACAGGCTTGCGGTAGTTGACCGGAATCTTGCCCCATTGCCTCGCCACCAATATCCAGGTGCCGTTTCGCTTCACATAAGTCTCGGTGGCCCGCATCTCGCTGATGATCTCGCCATCGGTAAATTCCTCATGAACGGTGAATCGCAAATTGAGCACCGCCGCGTCTCCGTAAATATGTACAACGACATCGCGCGGATCGACCGAGTAGTCGTAATCGTGCGGAAGTTTTGCCACACGCGAAACTTCGGCTTTGGTCAGACGCTCTCCCGTGTCCGTGCTGAAGATGCACTCGTCGGCGACATTGCGTGACCATACCTCTTGATTGCGGTTGTTGCTGGCCTCGGTTCTGGCATTGCGGACGTCGAGTATCTCCTGCTCCGCGGGCGAAAGCTTCGGCTGATCAGACGTATGGATGGCGGCCAGGCAGAAAGCGATCAAAACGCAGACGAGATAGCGCACGGGCTTGTCCTCCATGGGAAGAGATGGCCCGACATTCTAGTCCACATCCATGTTGTGATCCTCGATACTTTGGCGGGAGCCCAGTTCAGCGGCGCGGCCGATAAGTGACAGCCGACACCGGGTTCTGCGGTGCCCTAACCTTTCGCGCTATTTGCGCAGGACTGAGGATTTTGCGTCGAAGTGACCTTGTGCGGTCTGCCTGACTCCCGATCCTGGCACCCAAGACCAAAGACCTGAGACCTAACACCTGATCTTCATTTGCTCTTCAGGCAAGTTGCGATACCTTAAAGCACGAGGGCGGCCGCACGCCTATGAAGCTGCTCGTCGTCGAAGACGAGGCCCGCATGGTCGAACTGCTTCGCAAAGGACTCTCGGAAGAGGGCCACACCGTCGTCTGCGCGCGCGACGGCGACGAGGGCCTTGAACTCGCCCGCAATTACGAATTCGATGTCATCATCCTCGACGTCATGATGCCCAAGCTCAACGGCTACCAGGTCGCCCAGCGTCTGCGCACCGAGCACATCGCCACGCCCCTGCTCATGCTCACCGCCAAGGATTCCGTCCCTGACCTCGTCCGCGGCCTCGATGCCGGCGCCGACGACTACCTCACCAAGCCCTTCGCCTTCGAAGAACTCCTGGCCCGCCTCCGCGCCGTCAAGCGCCGCGCCCCCGTCCCGCAACAACTCAAGCTGAAGGTCGGCAATCTCGTTCTCGATCCCGCCACTCGCGAAGTCTCGCGCGCGGGCGAAGACATCCTCCTCACCCGCACCGAGTACAACCTCCTCGAGCGCCTGATGTACCGCGCCGGAAAAGTTGTTCCGCGCCGCTCGCTCATCGAAGCCGTCTGGGGATTCGACCGCGAGATCGAAGAAAACACTCTCGACGCGTTCGTCCGCCTGCTCCGCACCAAGATCGACCTCGAGGGCCAGCCCAAGCTCATTCACACCGTGCGCGGTGTCGGCTACATGATTCGGTCGGAGGCGCACACTTGAAACGCCTCTCCATCGGCCTGCGCCTCACCATCTGGTACGTCGGCATCTTCGCCGTCGCGCAACTCATCTTCGGCGTCGGCATGTGGTTCATCCTGCGCGAAAATCTCCACGACGTCGCCGACAGCGGCCTCTCCAGCCAGGTCGAAGACGTTCGCCGTTTCCTCGAGACCCAACGCGCCGACGCCACCTTCGATCAGATTCGCGACGCTGTCACCGAGGAATACAGTCCCGAGACCGGCGGCGACTACCTCCAGATCGTCGACGCCAACGGCAACTGGGTCTACCGCTCGCAGGCTTTCTCCCGGCAGGGCATCCCTGCCATCTCTCCCGGCCAGCTCCACAAACCAATCCGCAAGGACGCCCAGTTCGGCGGCAAGCCCTTCCGCCTCATGAGCAAGCGCATCGACGTCCACGACCGCGCATACACCGTCCAGGCCGCCATCTCGAACCAGGAAGAAGTCGAAACTCTCGATCGTTTTCGCAGCTATCTCCTCATGTTCGCCCCCTTGCTCCTGCTCGCCGCGGGCTGCCTGGGATACTGGCTGAGCCGCCGCGCGCTCTCGCCTGTCGACGCAGTCACCCGCACCGCCCGCACCATCACCGGTCAAACGCTTAGCAGCCGCCTCGAGCAACTCCACACCGGCGATGAACTCCAGCGCCTCTCCGACACGCTCAACGAGATGCTGGCCCGTATCGAAGCCGCCTTCACGCACGTCACCGAGTTCACCGCCGACGCCTCCCACGAGCTGCGCACACCCGTCTCCCTCATTCGTACGGAGGCGGAACTCGCCCTCCGCCGTTCGCGCAACGAAGGCGAATATCGCGAGGCCCTGCGCCACATTCTTCTGGAAGCCGAACGCACGACCACATTGATCGAAGAATTACTTGCCCTGGCGCGCGCCGACTCCGGCCGCCAACAGCTCAACATCCAGCCGGTGGACCTGCGCGGAACCTTGCAGGAAGTCGCCTCCGGCTGGCGCTCCGTCGCCAGCGTGCGTGGTCTTAATTTCAGCGAGAGAATCCTCAACGCGGAACTGCCTGTTCTCGGCGATCCCGAGGCGTTGCGCCGCGTCGTCAATATTCTTCTCGACAACGCCTTCAAGTACACCCATGCCCCCGGAGGCACCGTGACCCTCGCCGCCGAGCAGCGTGAAGGAAAAGCGCTCATCAGCGTGCGCGACAATGGCCTCGGCATAGCAGAACAGAATCAGGTTCGTATCTTCGAGCGTTTCTACCGGGTGGATAAGGCGCGCAGCCGAGACCTCGGCGGCGCCGGCTTGGGCCTCGCCATCGCCCAATGGATCGTCCAGCAACATCACGGCAGAATCTACGTCGAAAGCGCTCTCGGCGCCGGCTCCATCTTCTGGGTGGAACTGCCGATGGCCACCGAAAACGTCCCCAGTGAACTCATGATCCGCCAGTGAGCCGGTAAGAAGTATGTCGTCGTTGCCGACAACTCGGGAGTTGTGGCGATAGACGCGTTTACGTGGACCTAGGCTATTTCCCTTTTGCAGACCCTCGATCAGCCGAGCACTGTATTGTGCGCAGGGGAAGCCCGGGCGCAGTTGTGGCGAGCCGCTCCGTTTGCTAGTTTGGCGTAGATGCCGGCGCCTGTGCCCGAACAACTCAGCAGGACCATTGAGACTCTTTACCGATCGGAATCGGGCCGGGTCCTGGCGACGCTCGTGCGCCTCCTCGGAGATCTGGATCTCGCCGAAGAGGCCATGCATGAGGCATTCGCCGCCGCTCTGGAGTCCTGGCCTCAGGCTGGTATTCCGGACAGTCCACGCCCCTGGCTGATTGCAACGGCACGCAACAAGGCCATCGATGCGATTCGCCGGCGCACGCGATTCGACGGAACACAGAAAGATTTTGCGCTCTACACGGAAGCGCGCAGCAACGAGGCGCGTATCCACGAAGCTTCGCTCGATGACGAGGAGATCGAAGATGATCGCCTCCGTCTGATCTTCACCTGCTGCCATCCCGCTCTGCCGCCGGAAGGACAGGTTGCGCTCACCCTGCGTGAAGTTTGCGGCCTGACCACCGAGGAAATTGCCCGCGCGTTTCTCGTTTCGCCGGCAACGCTCGCCCAACGCATCGTGCGCGCGAAGGCTGTCATCCGCGATAAAGCAATTCCTTACCAGGTGCCCGTCTCCCAGGAATTATCGGCCCGGTTGGGAGCTGTGCTCCAGGTCGTGTATCTGATTTTCAACGAGGGATACACGGCCGAAACGACAGGCGCCGAACTCAGCCGCGAGGCGATACGTCTGGGCCGACTTCTGCTCGACCTGCTCCAGCTTCACTTGATTGACGAACCCGAGGTGATGGGCCTCGTGGGGCTCATGCTTCTGCAGGAGTCGCGCCGCGCCGCCCGAACCTCTCCCGACGGAGATTTGATCCTGCTCGACGACCAGGACCGGTCGTTGTGGAACCGGGAGCAGATCGCCGAAGGCATCTCGCTCACCGAACGCGCTCTTAGATCGCGCCGCTTCGGTGCCTACACTCTGCAGGCGGCTATTGCCGCCGTTCATGCCGAGAGTTCGTCCCCGGCATCCACGGACTGGCGCGAGGTCAAGCTGCTCTACGACCGGTTGCTTCAGATTCATCCCTCCCCGGTTGTCGAACTGAACCGCGCCGTGGCCGTTGCCATGTGCGAAGGTCCGGAGCAGGGTCTTCGTCTTATCGATGGCTTACTGGCGCGCGAGCACCTCGCGCACTATCACCTCGCGCACGCTGCCCGTGCGGACCTGTGCCGCAGATTAGGACGGATTCCGGAGGCCCGTGCTTCGTATGAGAAGGCGCTCGCCCTGCTTGTGCCTGGCAACGATCGGCAGGAACCGGATCGCCGTTTTCTCGTCCGTCGGCTCGAGGAATTGAAATAAAAGATAGTTCGCCTCGGCTGTCGATTTTTTCTGTGCGCGCCCGACGCATCTCCGGTGGCGCATCGTTAATCTCAAAAGCGGCGTTACGCCTGTCCCCACATTTCGGTCCCACATTCCCAGGTTAGCGTCCAAAGAACCTACGCGAACCTGGGGCACCTGACGCTTGGCAAAGGATAATTTCAAGTAGTGCAAGGCGTCCGCCAGAAGCCCACGCTGAGGCTCACTCAATAGCAAATGGACGTGCTCAGGCATGACTACATATCCGTAGACGCACAGGGCGAAGCGCCGGCGCATTTGCTCCACAACCTGGACGAAGAGGTCGTAGACGGCGGGCGTGTCGAACCCTCGCCGCCGATGGTAACAAGTGAACGTCACGAAGTGAGACTGTGCGGATTGCTGAAAACGTTTCAAGCCATCCGGCATGGAGAAACGCTAGGAGGATTCTTGAGTGCCCGCAGTGATGGATAACCCAGGTTAGCGCCCAAAACCGCGGCGCGAACCTGGGCCACCCGGCTGGGTCACCCTCGTTCCGTCTGTCCCGTTTTTCCCGAGGGAACCTTACGCGGCTGCCGCTTCTTGAACGGCTTTTGCTGCGGTACGGATTACGTCGAGCACGCGTTCCGGTTGAGAGAGCATCGGCACATGGCTGCTGTCGAGCTCGTAGGTGGTTGCGCCCATACGCTTGGCCATGGCGCGCTCCAGATCGGGATGAACCGTGCGGTCTTTTTTGCCGACGATGTACCAGCTGGGCTTTGATTTCCAGGCGGTTCCTCCGGCTTTTGCGTCGAACAGGTCGGGTTTCGGAACACCCTGCGTCGCCAAAACGAGTTTTTTCTCCTGCTCGGACAAGTCGCCGGCGAAATCATCGATGCCGTCCGGAAGCAACCAGATGCGTCCGTCCTTAACATCGATGTGGGAGAAGACCGCTGTCTTCGGGAATTTGGACTGCTGCGTCTGCGAACTCTCGTCCGCGTCCGGTGCAAGCGCACAGATGTACACCAGGCCGACAACGCGATCGTCGGTGCCAGCGCCGGTGATGACGGTTCCGCCGTAGGAGTGGCCGACGAGGATCACCGGGCTGCTGACCCGGCCGATCGTTGCTTTTGTTAAGGCGACGTCCTCTGCCGTTGAGTTGAGGCCGTACTGCGCCGCGATGCACTCGTACCCCTCGGCCTGCAGGGGAACGATCAACTTGCTGAAGCAGGAACCGTCTGCCCAAAGCCCGTGGCAAAACACGATGCTCGGTTTGGAGTGCGTAGATGTCATTTCAATCTCCTTATCGTGAAACTACGCCGAATGGCGTAGGGAACAGGTCAACGGATTGTTTGTGGGTACACTCTGAGCGACCCGAGGATGATACTCCTTTCGGGGATGCGCGAGCATTTCCAACAACTGCCCCACTCAAGCCAAAACCGGGCTTGAATGGGCCACCCGCCCACCCAGGCGGCTCGAGGAACTGAAAAAAATCGAGGAATCGAAAAAAATCCGTCCAGCTTGTCGATTTTCTCCCTGCGCGACGACTATAGGATGAACCATCCAGCGCGCAAGGCTGTGCTGCTGGCTCGAACACCATTTCAGGAGAAGACAATGCCGCAATATTTGGTTGCTGGTTACCTCCCCGACGACTTCGACCCGTCCCAAGCGGACGAAGCGATGGGCCGCGACATCCACGCGCTCAACAAAGAGATGATTGCTGCCGGCGTCAGGAAATTCGCTTGCGGCCTTGGGTCCGCGAAGTCGCTGCGTCGGCAGCCCGATGGCGGAGTCCTCATCACCGACGGGCCGTACCTTGAGACCAAGGAACACATCGGCGGTTTTTGGATATTGGAATGCGCTGACATGGACGAGGCGGTGGCATGGGCGCGCAAAGGCGTCGCCGCCACCCGGGGGCAGGGCGAGGTGCGAGAGATCTTTTTCAGTCCGGCAACCGACTAGCAACCGAGCGGCAGACTTGAACGAACAGATGAAGGTAAGTGAGCAGCGACGGCGACAAAACGCTGCACGCTAAGGGACGGCCTCGCGAAAAAAGGCCCATTCTCAGGAGGAAAACAATGCGGAAAAAGAAGGTTGGCGCAATCGCCATCAAAAGCTTCGCACTGCTGGTTGTGCTCGGTACGGCGTACCTCGGTACGGCGAATCAGGCGATGGCACAGGATGCCAAGACACCTTATCCGAGCATGGCCCCGATCGAGCAGTATCTTATGGACCGAACTGCCGAGATCGCCCTGGCGCGCAGCGCAGCACCGGAGTCCATCTCACGCGATGCCGAGGTGCAGGTTCTTGGACGTCATGGTTTCGAAACAGCGGTCCAGGGCAAAAACGGTTTCGTCTGCATCGTGGAACGCTCTTGGACTTCCGCACCGGATCCTGACTTCTGGAATCCGAAAGTCCGGACCCCGATTTGCTATAACGCGGCAGGCGCGCGTTCCTACCTCCGACGCAACCTCAAAAGGACCGACTTGATCCTGGCGGGACGCACCAAAGCTCAGGTCGACGAGGCGATCGTCGCCGCGGTCGCCAAAAAAGAACTCCCGGCGATGGAACCCGGAGCGATGTGCTACATGATGTCGAAGCAGGGATACGGCGGCGACAGCGCACCACACTGGCCTTCCCATTTAATGTTTTTCTATTCGCAGACCGACCCCGCAATCTGGGGGGCGGGTCTCCCGGGTTCTCCCATCCTCGCCATGAGCGACACCCAAGAGCACCTGACCACGTTCGCAATTGGCGTGCAACGCTGGTCAGACGGAACAGAAGCTCGCTAAATGTTCGACCAGTGTGGGTTCGGTCGAAGGATGGACGGAGAAGTACAAAATCGAAAAGTACGGAGGAAAGCGATGACCCGAAATCAAATACACAGCATTTTCCTAAGCGCATTCGCACTCGTGGTCGCCCTGATCGCGTCCCGGCCCGCCGCCGCACAAGACGCCAAAGAACCGTATCCCACCATGGCCCCGGTCGAACAATATCTAATGGATCGCGACGCGGAGATCGCCCTCGCCCGCAGCGCCGCTCCAGACGCCATCTCGCACGACGCCTCGGTGATCGTCCTGACCCGCCACGGCTACGAGACCGCAGTCGAAGGAAAAAACGGCTGGGTCTGCTGGGTCGGACGCGGCTGGCTGGCCATGTTCGACCACCCCGAATTTTGGAATCCCAAAGTCCGCGCCGCAGATTGTCTCAATCCACCCGCCGCCCGCACCGTTCTCCCGTACGCCTACAAACGCACCGAATTACTCCTGGCCGGCCATTCCAAACAAGAAGTCATCGCCGCAATCAAAGCCGCAATAGACAAAAAAGAATTACCACCCCTCGAGCCGGGAACTGTCTCCTACATGATGTCCAAGTCCTCCTACCTAACCGACAATGGCGACCACAACGGCCCCCACCTGATGTTCTTCCAAACCGACAAGAACGACACAGCCTGGGGCGCAAATCTCACAAACTCCCCAGTCCTCTCCGTAAATTACTGGTACATCTCCGCCGAAGCCTACCCACAACTCAAAACCTTCCCGCCACTGTCCGTCTTCCTGGTAGTAGTAGACAAATGGTCCGATGGAACGCCGGCACCGAGCATGTAAAGACCCAGCGGCAGAGGCTGGTGGCCCAGGTTCGCGCCCCGATTAACGATCCAGCGCGCGAGGCTGTGCTGCTGGCTCCCACCCAGGGGAGAAAACTGTATAGGAGAAATCATGACGCAATATTTGGTTGCGATTCACCACCCCGACAACTATGACCCGTCCCTCGAGGACGAAGCGATGGGCCGCGATATCGACGTGCTCAACAAAGAGATGATTGCTGCCGGCGTCAGGATCTTCGCTGGCGGCCTGCGCGCGGCCAGCAGCGCGAAGTCGCTGCGGGCCCAGTCCGATGGCAAGGTGCTCATCACCGACGGGCCGTACCTGGAGACCAAGGAGCACATCGGCGGTTTTTGGATACTCGAAGCCGCGAATCTGGACGAGGCGCTGGCATGGGGACGCAAGGCCGTCGTCGCCTGTCGGGCGCCGGTCGAGGTGCGTCCGTTTCACTGACGGAGGGTCCATCGAGATACTGCTCAACCGCGCCTGCCGCAGGTGAGCGCAAACCAGTATTACAAGGAGACGCTATGAGAAAGATCAGGATCATCGAACATATCTCGCTGGACGGCGTGATTCAGGCTCCCAGCGGGCCGAACGAGGACCCCGGCTATCCGCCCGTCGCCGATGAGAACCAGGATTTCGTCGAGCAGCCGAGATAGTTCGCCTCGGCTGTCGATTATTCCCTGCGCCACGACTATAGGACGAACGGTCGAGCGCGTAAGGCCTCAAACGCTCATAAGCACGGATGCATAAAGGGGCAGGACAATCCAATGAGAAATCTAATCTTCGCAATCAACATTACCCTGGATGGCTGCTGCGACCACACCAAACAAGTTGCTGATGAAGAAACACATGAATATTTTACACACCTCCTGCGAGAGATTGACCTGCTCGTCTTTGGGCGTATCACCTACCAATTGATGGTCCCTTTTTGGCCTGAAGTCGCAAAAAACCAGAATATGACGAAAGCGTCGAATGAATTCGCCCGGACATTTGACGCCATCAAGAAGATTGTTTTTTCACGATCCTTGAACCGCGCTGAAGATAAAAATACGAGAATTGTTCGTACGAACCTTCGCGACGAAATACTTAGATTGAAACAAGAACAAGGCAAAAATATTTTGGTCGGTGGTGTAGATGTTCCTTCACAACTGATAGAGCTTGGTCTGGTGGATGAATGTCGTTTTGTCGTTGGGCCAATCATCGCAGGGGAAGGGAGACGGTTGCTCGAAGATGTTAGCCTGCGGGAGAGATTACAGTTAAAACTTCTTGAGTCAAAGATTTTTAAATCAGGATGTGTTGCGCTTCGTTACTCGAAACAGTGACAGAAAAATCTGCGATAGCTGTGCTGCTGGTTCCGCCCAGGAGGACAAGAACAATGAAATACATCTGTTTGGGATACATCGAGCCAGGAACATTCGAAGAGATGACCGAGGACGAGCGACACGCAGTTCTCGATGAATGCTTTGAGCACAACGACCATCTGCGCGCCAGCGGACATCTTGTTGCCGAACTACCTCTTCAGCCTCCGGAGACCGCGTTGACCCTGTACTGGAAAAACGGCAAAGTCGCGACGACTGACGGCACCTATGCGGAAACCAAGGAACAACTCGGCGGCATTCAGATCCTCGAGGCGCGAGACCTTAATCACGCCATTCAGCTTGTCTCACAGCAACCAGGCTTTAGGTATGGACTTGGGCCGATTGAGATACGCCCGATTGCGGATTTGAGCGCGATGATGAAGGAGAGCGAGCAGCGACGGCGACAGAACACTGCACGCTAAAGACGGCTATACAGAAGGATCGGGCCCAGTCGCGAAGCGACGGCAGACACTAGAAGCCATCTCATAAATGGCAGCCATGCCGTCTGGACCAGCAAAAATACGGGCTTTAGCCCCTGAGGGAATGGCACTTTGCCGTGGCGGTTCATTACGAGATCTCTTCTAGCCCGGACGTGAGTTCGGGGTCAGCGCCAACAAACCGAATTTCGCAAGGGACGGCGCTAGCAAACCGCACTCATTGACGGACGACATCCCGGCCAAAATCCAGTCCCGTAGGGACATCGCGACCTTAGCCCAGCGCTTCAGCCCTGGGTAGGCGACAAACGTAATGACCGAGTCCTGTAGGGACGGCACCAAACCGCGGACTCAAATATGGGAGCGACGGTAACCGCTATTCCTGCGCCCAGACTACTCCGCCACCAGCAAACTCTCCGCGAACGGCCACTCCCGATCCACCCACTGTGCTTCGCATTCGAAACCCGTGTCCGCCGCCATCTGCACCACTTCGTCCTTCGAATACTTGTGGCTGCTCTCCGTCCAGATCGTCTCCCCCGCTGCGAACCGCACCGAAAATCCCGCCGCCCCGATTGTCACTGTCTGATCTCGCTTTGACTGCAGATGCATCTCCACGCTGCGGGCCCGCGAATTAAACCGGGCCACGTGCTCGAACTGTTCCAGGGAAAAATCCGCCTCCAGTTCACGATTAATCCGTCCCAGCAGGTTCAGATTGAACGCCGCTGTCACCCCCAGCGGATCCGCGTACGCCGCCAGCAACTGCGGAATCGGTTTCAGCAGATCCGTCCCCAGCAGCAGCGCATCGCCTGCCCGCAAAATCCCGCGAATTTGCCTCAGAAACTCAATCCCGGCCGGACGATCAAAATTCCCGATCGTGCTTCCCAGAAAAAGCACCAGCAACGACTGATCTTTCTTCCGACCCTCCGCCACCTCCGCCAACCCATCCAGATATTCGCGCTCGAAACCGACAATGCTGATCGCGTCGATATCTCCGAGTTCGCGCTTGCACATCGCCAGCGCCGTCGGAGAAATTTCTATCGGACAATACGCCGTAGGCTGTCGCCGCGCCAAGGCCTTCAGCAGCCAGCGCGTCTTCTTCCCGCTGCCGCTGCCCAGCTCCGCCACCGTCACCGGCTTGGGCAGCCGCTCCACGATCTCGTACGCGTTCCGTTGCAGCACGCGTTCATCCGCCCGCGTCAAACCGTATTCGGGAAGCACGCTGATCACTTCAAACAGCGCCGACCCCACATCGTCGTACAAATACTTCGAGAGCAACTCTTTCTGTGGCTTCGTGAGTCCCGCCCGCACGTCCTCGGCAAATTCCCACGATGGTTGCGCTGCAACAGCGTGTGTCAACATGCTTTGCTCTCCTTGCTCTTTCGATCGCGTTCAGTTGTTCACGCAGCGGAAGCCCGCGTACACGTGCGGATAGTGCGGTTGGAACCAGTTGCGGAACGAGCGGCGCAGCATGCTGGCGGCCGTTTGCGCGGAGCCGCCTTTCATCACGAAGTGTTTTCCATCAAAGAAGTCCGCGGAGTATCCGCGGTAGAACGAGAACGGCTCAAACCCCGGGTACGGCCCAAACAATGTTGACGTCCACTCCCACCCATTGCCGATTTGACCCACGACCCCAAACGCGCTCTCGCCTTCCGCAGCGGCATTCACCGGCGCGGGATCCCAGCGCTGAAAATTAAAGTTGCCGCGCGCCGGATTCGGCAGCTCCGATCCCCACGGATACGCCCGCTCCTCCTCGCCGAGGGTTCCATACGCCGCGCGCTGCCATTGCGCTTCCGTCGGCAGCGCCTTTCCCGCCCAGCGAGCATACGCTGCCGCCTCCGCCTGGCTCACATACACCGGCCAATTCATCGGCAACTCGATCTCGTCGAACATCGTGCGCAGACGCCAGCGATAGTCCTTCCTGCGCCAGAAACCGGGCTGCGTGACCCCTTGCTCCGATCGCCACTTCCAATCTCCATCAGTCCAGTGCTTGCAATCTTCGTATCCGCCCGCCTTCACGAACTCCAGAAACTCGCCGTTCGTGACCATGTACTTGTCGATCGCAAAAGCGGGCACGTGTGCGACGTGCATCTCGAACTCGTTGTCCCAGCCAAACTCCCTGCCGCCCCGCCGGATCCCCAGCGTAATCTTTCCTTCCGGAATCTCCACCATCGACGGCTTCACCGCCGCGCTCACCAACTCCGGCCGCTTCGATGGCGCCACTTTCCAGTCCAGCGGCAGCTGGTGCAGCATGTAACACAGCGTCTCCGCATGCATCAGCCGGTGCTCAATCGCCACATGCAATAGCTGTGAAGCCGGAAACTCGCCGCTGCTACCCGCCGCGCCACTCAAACTTCTTTCGATTCCTCGATCAACCGCGAGCCGCGTATGCGCAACGTAATCCCGCACCTCCGCAAGACGCGGCCAGTCCTCTGGTTGATCGTTCGGCAGGCCCCCGTCGACCGGGTCGATTCCGAACGCAAACAATCGATCGAATTCTGCTTTGTGTACTGGCGCGGAGAAAAGCCGCTCGCGCAGAAGATTCCAGTCGAAGGCTTCGAGGTGACCGATATAGAAGACGATGCGGTGCCGCTCCGCAATCGGGCGCTCATACAAAAACTCCGGACGCACCACCGCGAACACTTCATCCGTCCGGGTTCGCGCCTCCGCCAGTCGCTCTAAGAGTTCACGACACGGCTCAACCAAACTCTGCGTGGCTGACATTCTCACCCCCTGAAAACATCGGAAACCGGTACCCGTGACCTGGAACTCCGTACTCGATACTCGGTGCTCGAATCCTCCGAACTAAGATGCCTCCCCACGGCAAAGGTCTCAATTTTCGCGAGTCTTTAGGACACGAGCTGTCCTCGAGGTGGACAGTCTGCGCCCGACTCATCTTCTTATCTGATTGAAGGGATTATCTTTGAATCAGAAATGTCGCGCTCAGACTCGGCCGCCGGACGCTCGGGGAAATCCTTTCGTGCCTTACAGGTACAACACGAGGAGGTGGAGAAACGGCCTTCCCCCCGTCCGTAGCGCCGGCGTCCCGCCGGCTGTCGCGCGGGCATCCTGCCCCGCGCCCTTGCAGTAGGACTACCTATCTGGCGCTGCCCACCACCTTGCCGTAAGCCTCCGCCTCTACTTTTGCCGGAACTCGGCCCACCCGCGGGTCTTGCCGTAGTCGACGTCGACCTCGCACTTCTTCGGCCCGGTATGGCCGAAATAGATGGACAGTTTATCGGCAGGTGTCGTCAGTTGCCCGGTCTCCATCGTCAGCCGTGCCAGGTCCATTTTGTCGTCATACTTGGCATCCACTTTCACGTTCTTGCTGATGATGAACGTCCATTCCTTTTTTCCGGGGATGACGTACATGGTGTAGCCACCCGGAGGGATGCTCGCATTGCCGATCGTGAGATCCGTCTCCGTGAAGAACGTCATGGCGGTCCCGCCCGGCATCAGCGCCTTTCCGACGGGCGCACTCTCATTTTTGCCAATGCCGATCGCGTCGTAGCGGGCGGTTACTTGCTTCCCATCTTCGAAGGTACAGATGGCAGTTTCCGAGTCCGAAGTTGGCGTTGCCTGGTGGGCCCCTGCGAATGTGGCGAACAGAAGACCAATCAACAAAGTTGTACACATCAGCATTGCACGCATGGCGAATGCCTCCGCGCAGAAATTGAGCGCCAAGATCATCGCAAAAAGATTCCAAAAATGGAACACATTTTCGACGATCTATCGCCACAGCAATGTCAGTTTAGGCTTGTGCAAGAAGTTGCGAATTCGAAAATGAACCTGGGGGTCCACCTTCGTTCCAACGTGGGAATCCGCCATGCTCGTCCGACATGGTGCGCCCAGACCAACACAGGCCGATCATCCCAGGTTATCGTCCAAAGAGGCGGACGCGAACTGGGGGCACCAGTTGCTCCCTATCCGTCCCGCCGCCGCGCCGCTTCCTCGTACGCCTGCTTCGCGTCCCGTCCCGTAACTTCCTTGTACCACGCCGGATGGAACGTCCACGCCCACGACTCCTTTACTGCGCCCCGGGTCATCGACTCGAACGTTCCCGGCTCGCCTATCGTGCTCAGATATATATGGATGAAGATCCCGCCCAGCATGATCAGCGCCGAGATGTCATGTAAAACGTAACTTACAGCCACCGCAAATCGCCCGAAGACGTGCGCGCCCGCCCACAGGATGATGCCCGTAATCAGGAACACGACGCAGCCCGTAACAATCTCCCAGAATTGCATCTTCTGACCGGCATTGAAGAACCCGGTTTCCGGTGGCTCCAGCTTCTCTTTCCCGTTCACCACCTGCCGGATGTTTTTCATCCACCGCGTGTCCGCCGCCGTCCACTTCATCGGCCGGACCCAGTTCAGCATCTGCAACCCAAAGAAGAAGACAAAGAAAATCCCGAACCAGGGATGCATCTCGCGCGACAGCGCTCCCCCGCCAAAAATCGGCGTGAACCAGCGGAACAACCACGGCAGGTAAATCCCGAATCCTGAGAACAGCGCGAGGAAAAAGCACAGCGCTACCATCCAGTGCAGGAACCGCGTGTACACCCGATGCCGCAGCAGCTCGCCCTTGTAGACCTCATTCCGCCCGATCTTGTCGAAGGCATCGCGCGCCTTATCGTCGAAGCGCTCAACCGCGGTTCCCATCGGTAGCCTCCTTGATCGGCGGTTCGGGCTGCGGACGCCGGGGTCCCACCATCACATAGTGCAAAAACACTCCCAGCAGTCCGAAGAGCGCAAACGTGCCCAGCACCGGCTTCGCCAGCCACTTCCAGATCGTGTAACTCCACGGGATCTGCGGATTCGACGGCAGCCCGCCATACGCCTCTGGATTCGTCGCATCATGCAGCACATAAATCACATGCGTGCCGCCCACAGACGCCGGATCGTAGACCCCCGCCTTCTCGTATCCGAAGTTTTCTTTCAACTGGTGCGCCCGCTCACCGGCGATGAACTTCATATCGTCTTTCGATCCAAATTTCAGGCACCCGGTCGGGCACGCCTTGATGCACGCCGGCTCCAGCCCCTGCCCCACGCGGTCGGAGCACAGCGTGCACTTATAGACCTTCTTCGTCGTCGGATTGAACTTCGGAATGTTGAACGGACATCCCGACGCGCAGAACTCGCAGCCAATGCAGTTCTCCTGCTGGAAGTCCACGATCCCGTTCGTGTACTGCACGATCGCGCCATCCGCCGGGCACGCCCGCAGGCAACCCGGATCCGCACAGTGCATGCACTGATCCTTCCGCATCAGCCACTGGATCGTTCCGTCTTCCCTCTGGTGCTCGTTGAACTTGATCAGGTTCCAGAAGTTCCAGCGCGTCTCCGGCATGGTCTGGTAGGTGTTGTCGAAGGTGGTCGCGCTGAAGGGCATGTCGTTCCACTCCACACACGCCACCTCGCATGCTTTGCACCCGATGCACGTCGTCGTATCGATCAGCTTGCAGACGTCGTAATCGCGCTGCACGCCGCCTTCCCCCGGGATAGGCCCCGGGTGGGCCGACATCTGTTTGATCTGCAGCGTCCTTCGATCGCTCATCTGTCGCCCTCGCTTTGTAGCGCCGGCGTCCCGCCGGCTGTCGTGAGGGCGTCTCGCCCTCATTCAACGCATCTTCACAAATCGGTTTGAAAAGCCACGCCTTCAGGCGTGTCACTCAGCGCAGCTAGAGATGCGGGCATTAGCCCCTGAAGGTTGACTGTCGTGCGGCCACCCTCTCAACATCTGCTATACCTTCTCCAGCTTCACCAAAAATCCCTTGAACTCCGGCGTGTATGCGTTCGGATCGATCACCGTCGGCGTCAACTGGTTCGTCAGCGTCTTCGCCGTTTTCCCCTCGTCCTCTGCAATGCCGCGGAAACCCCAGTGAATCGGAATGCCGATCTGAAAGGTCTCTTTCCCGTCGATCGTCATCGGCCGGATTCTCCGCGTCACCATCGCCTTCGCGATGTAGTGGCTCCGGATGCTGCTGACCTTCACCCTCTCTCCGCCACGAATCCCCATCTTGTCCGCCAGCTCTGCCGGAATCTCCACAAACGGCTCCGGCACCAGCTGCACGTTCATCGGATTGTTCTTCGTCCAGTAGTGATAGTGCTCCGTCAGCCGGTAGGTCGTGCAGATGACGTTGTACTCGCCGCCCGGCGGCGCGTACTTGTCCATATCGGTTTTATATCGCTTCACGACAGGATTATTGGACTGGTTCGGATGCAGCGGATTTGCAATCGGGCTCTCCACCGGCTCGTAATACTCCGGGAATGGCCCATCCGCCATGGCGCCCAGCGGGACAAACAAGCGCCCGATGCCCTCCGGATTCATGATGAACGGCCCCATGTGGTCCTTCGGCGCAGAATCCACCTTGAAGTCCGGCACATCATTGCCGACCCACGACTGCTTCGCCTCGTCCCACCACACCTGCCGCCGCGATGGATCCCACGGCTTGCCTTCGAGATCGCAGGACGCGCGGTTGTACAACACACGTCGGTTCGCCGGCCACGACCACGCCCAGTTCGGATAGATCCCCAGCCCCGACGGATCGTCCGTTCCGCGCCGCTGAATCATCGCTCCCGCCTCGGTCCACGAACCGCTATAGATCCAGTTCCCACAGGCGGTCGTGCCGTCGTCTTTCAGCCACGCGAAGCCCGGCAACTGCTGTCCGGCCTTGATCACCTGCTGCGTCTTCGGATCGGTCAGATCGGCCAGCGCCTTCCCGTTGATCTCCTTGGCGACCTCGGCGAGTGAGGGGGCGGCGGGGTTGGTGTATGCCCAGGTCGCGTGCAGAATCGGATCCGGGAACTTGCCGCCCTCTTTCTGGTAGAGTTCGCGAACCTTCAGAAAAATCTTCGCAAGGATGTCCTGATCGAGCTGAGCCAGCCCCGGCGGCGGAACGGCCACGTTCTTCCACTGCAGCCACCGCGCCGAGTTGACGAACGTCCCGTCTTTCTCCGCGAACCCCGCACCCGGCAGACGGTAGACCGTGGTGTTGATCTTCTTCATTTCATCTTCAGTGATTCCGGGCGCCCGCCAGAACTCGCTGGTCTCGTCCGGATAGATCTCGCACACCACCAGCCAGTCCGCCTTCTTCAGCGCATCAATGTTCTTCAGCGAATCGGGCCCGATCATGACCCCGTTCATGCCAAAGGCGAAGATGCCCTTGATATGCCCCTGGTACATGTCGTTCCACAGGTTCACCCACGAGTAATTGCGGTCGATCTTGGGCAGATGATCGAAAGCCCAGTCGTTGTCCTTCGTCGCCGCCGGCCCGTACATCGCCTTCAAAAACGACACCGTAAACTTCGGAGTGTTCGACCAGTAGTTGAACGAGTCCCAGGGATCCGGCTTCGACGTCGTCGGCGTCGTGCGCTTCAGGAACACCGCCAGGTTCGTGTCGTCCGGGTTCGGCATCTTCAAGTAGCCCGGCAGGATGTCGAACACGCCCGCCATGTCCGTCGCACCCTGGATGTTTGAGTGCCCGCGCAGCGCATTTACGCCGCCGCCCGCGCGCCCGATGTTGCCCATCAGCAACTGCAACATCGCCGCCGTGCGGATGATCTGTGTGCCGAAGCTGTGTTGCGTCCATCCCACGGCATAAATGATCGTCGACACTTTCTTCATGTCGCCGTCTTTACGCACGGACGTATACATCTCCGCCGCTTTCAGGAACTGATCCTTCGGGATGCCCGTGATCCGTTCCACCATCTCCGGCGTGTAGCGCGAGTACTGCTGCTTCAGAAGTTGGAACACGCAGCGCGGATGCTGCAACGACGTATCGAACGCAATCTTCCCTGGCAAACTTGGAGCCGCCGCCGTCGCTCCGCCCGCCTTCGCTCCCGACGCGCTCGCACCCTGGTAGCCGTGGCCCTCCGAATTTTCGTTCGGCTTCGCGGCCTGTCCGCCGCCCGCACCACCGGCACTCGCAGCTACCGGCTTTCCGGTCAGGTCGCTGCCCTCTTCATAATTCCACGTGGATTTGTCGTAGGTCTGCTTGGTGGGATCGAAGCCCGAGTACAACCCATCCTCGGGCAGCTTGAAGCCGTCTTTGATCACGAACGCCGCGTTCGTGTAGTTGACGAGATAATCCTTGGCGATCCGGTTGTTGTCGATCGCGTACTTGATCAGTCCGCCGAGAAACGCAATGTCCGACCCGGCGCGTATCTGTATATAAAGGTCGGCGTTCGCCGCCGTCCGCGTCAGCCGCGGATCGACCACGATCGTCTTGGCATTGCGGTGAATCTTCGCTTCCACCGCCCACTTGAAACCGCACGGATGGTTCTCGGCCGGATTCCCACCCATGATCAACATCATGTCGGTGTTCTTGATGTCGATCCAGCCGTTCGTCATCGCCCCGCGTCCGAATGTTGGCCCCAAACTGGAGACCGTGGGGCCGTGTCAAACACGGGCCTGGTTTTCCAGGTAGCAGACCCCCAGGCTGCGCATGGTCTTCACGACCAGATAATTGAACTCGTTTGTGTCCGTGCAACCGCCGGTGAACGCGAGGCCTTCGCACCGGTTCACGGTGCGTCCCTTCTCATCTTTGTCGACGAACGTATCATCGCGCGTCTTCTTTACCTTCTGCGCGATCTCCTCATACGCCTGATCCCAGGAAATATCCTCCCACTGCGTCGATCCCGGGCGCCGCACTTGCGGCTTCAGCAACCGGCGATCGTTGAGGATGTCCTGCTCGAGCGACGAGCCCTTCGGACAAAGCGTCCCGCGATTGATCGGATGATCCGGATCGCCCTCCACATGCACCACCTGCGGGATCGCGTTCTTCGCCTTGTCCCCCAGCGTATAAATAATGACGCCGCAACTCACCGAACAATACGGGCACGTGCTGCGCGTCTCGCTGGCGCGGGCAATTTTCAGGCTTGCCGTCTGTGCGTAAACGGGAGTGAGGTCAAACCCCAGGGCAGATAAACCGACTCCGCCCACAAGACTGCTCTTGAGGAAGGTGCGGCGTGACAACTCCATTCGAGCCTCCGCATGACGCGTGCTAGTGAACGGAGATGAACTAATTTTCGACCGTTGAGACGAACGGCCGAGTGGAACCCCAAAATGTGGACAGGACTATAACTCCGCTGCTCGTTGGCAGTCAAATGGCATGACCACCGAACCGATTGCGCCCATCCGACGGCAGAAGCATAATTCGATGCATGGGAACGAACGGCTGGCAGGAAAGAATTCTTCGCGCAAAAACGCTGTCCGGCGACTATCCCTTCGCCGCCCAAATTCTCAACTTCTATTGCACGATCGCCGAGTTTCAGGAAGAGCTGTACGCGCGGATCGAGCGCGCGGCATCCGAGGGCGCCAACCCTGCTCATCGGAAACCTCTGATTGAGTCATCTTCTAATTCCAGTCGCGCAGCGACGTCAGAGACTGGCTCCGGCGGCAATTCTGCGGAGTCGAGGGACCTTGTGTTTCCCAAAGACCTCGCGTCTCCGACCCCGAGTCGCGCAGCGACGTCAGAGACTAGCCCCGGACGTAAGTCCGGGGTAAGCATCGACAGGGCGAGCGAGTCCCTTCAGGGACGGCACTCAGAACGCGAATCAGGCCGACACGAACATCCATCGAACAATCCTCCGGTCGTCGCCGGACCTCCGGAACTCTCCGCGCTCCTCGCCAGCTTCCCATCGTTCCTCTCGATCATCGAAAAGAACGGCCCGCCCAATCTCGCCGCTGCTGCGCGCCAACTTCGCTCCGCACCCACCGAAGTCCAGACCGAACTCCTCAACGATTTCTGGGACGGCTCTCGCCCCGCCGCCAACGACTCGACGCACCCCGCTTCCGCCACGAACGAATTCTTCGCCCGCGCTTTCCTTCAGCCCTACGCCGCATTCACCCGTGTGCGTGCCGAATCGTCCTCCAACGGATACACCGGTTCCCTCTGCCCGTTCTGCGGGCGCAAGCCCGGAGTCGCCGTTCTGCGTCCCCTCGGCGATGGTGGCCAGCGCCGCCTCGTCTGTTCCTTCTGCCTGGCTGAATGGGAATTCCGCCGCATCGTCTGCGCCAACTGCGGCGAAGAAGATCATAAGAAGCTCCCTGTTTATACCGCCGACCAGTTTCCCCACGTTCGCGTCGACTGCTGCGACAACTGCCGGCAATACCTCAAGACCGTCGACCTCACCAAAACCGGCCTCGCCGACCCGGTCGTCGACGAACTCGCCACCATCCCCCTCGATCTCTGGGCCCGCGAGCACGGCTACGAGAAGGTGGAGCTTAACCTCCTTCAATTGTGACGAGCGTGTGTGGCCCGGGCACCCCCGCCCGCGGACTTGCACCTCGAAGAGAACCCGTGCCCTCCGGATTCTGGCCTCAGTCTTCGAACCTCGAAGCCTGAAACCTTGAAACTTTCAACGTGGCTGAGTGCCCTGACGGGAAAGCCCACACCCTGCTGCATTTTTCAACGACCGATAAAGGTCCGACCGCCTGACCGCTTCTGTGGAAAACTCGTATCTATATTAAAACAAGCAACTTAATATCGCGGTTCGCGCTGGCACTCACTCGCTGACAAGGCTATACTTGGCTCGGTCATCGTCATCTCAGCCCTCCCCTGGAACGACATGGACTCTTACCACCGTCAGATCCAACACCGTGACCCTCGCGCCGGCCGTGATTGCAAGTTCTGCTCTCAGTTCGACCCTGATTTCGCCAAGCGTAGCCCTATCGATCGATGGGTTGAACTCGACGATTCTGCCAACTCTCACCTCACCGAGAACGGACACGTCCGCCATCGCATCTTCGAAATCGCCCGCAAACGCGCCCTCGCGAGCAACGCCGGCCCTTCGCTGATCAAGACGGCCTAAAACCAAGGGGTCTTCTTGCGTTCAAGGCTGCCGATATATCGGCAGCCAATTGTTGTCCCAAAACGAACCCGGACGAGCACTCTGAACGAGAGAACGAGAGTCCATCTCGTGGCGCCCATCATCCCGCCTGCGACCGGACCCCGTCTGGGACACTTCCTTGTACCCCCGGCGTCCCGCCGGCTTGTCGCGAGGGCATCCTTGCCCTCGCCCCCTTTGTGACCTCAATCACGATCTGTTGTGATCAGAGCCACACCACACCCGCCTCCCCCCGTCTAGATTGAATGCAGGGGTTCCGTATCTCTTCGAACTCCCCGGAGGCATTTGTGGGTGAGGGACTCTTTCAACCGATGCACTTGCTGCTGATCTTCTTTATTGCGCTTCTGGTCTTCGGACCCAGAAAACTGCCCGAGCTCGGTCGCGGACTCGGCGATGGCATCCGTGAACTGAAGAAGGGTCTGCAGGACTCGGCCAACTCCACCAGCTCGGACCCGAAACCTTCCGAAACAAAGAAGGGCTAAGCGTCTCCCAGCAGCCTTGGGCGAGGCTGTCGAGATCGGAGCGTCCATCACTGCGCAGGTGCCGATGACCGGCGTTGCCGGTGACTGGAGGTATCCATGACCGCCGCCGTTCTACTCACGATCCTGGTCGGGGTCATCGTCTGCCTTGCGGAGATCGCGCTGGGACCGAAAAGCACGCCGCCGTTAATACGCTGCGAACCGAAAACCACCGCGCGTCGCGGTATGGCCGGTCACTTTGGCGGATATTTCTTGAACATCCGTTGAACTGCGTGCTCCACCTGTTTTTCATCTCCCTTTTGCGTCGGCGACACGCTGTCAATCGCAGCCTGCGCCCGCCACACAAGCTTATTCGTGCGGGCATCGGCGAGATCCACCGTGAGGATGGCCATGTTGCGCGGCGCCGCACCATGAGTCGACGGCGTTTGGTCGTTGTGCTCTCCCCATCCACAACCGTCCCAGCAATCCGACACACCCCAGGACTCCTCCCCGATGTCGAAGCCGTCCGCCGTCGTCTTCGCGTCCGGCGCCTCCTGTGTCTGCACGTGATAGGTGACGAACAAGTCTGGCTTCTGCCCGGCCGCCTCCTTATGCAGACCCTTGGCACTCAACTGCGCATCGACATCTGGCTTCACGAACTGGGTGAAGAAGTCGCTCGCCTGTGAGGTCGAGGGTTTCCACCCGTACGAGCTGTAGTCCGCAAACGGAGCCTTCACCCGCCAGTTCACCTTGACCGTCTGCGCGAAGAGCCCGCAGGAAAACCACACCACCATCGCCAGAAAAACTGTGAGTCTTGGTCGCATGACACCGGTTCTCCTTGCACTCTTGCTTTTGGGATGCACTTTGCTGGCCCGGGCGTTCGAATCATTCTGCGCCCCGCCGACTCGCGAACGGCGCCGAGTGTACTCCTCTTTTACGTGTCCGGCACCGCGCCCTAACCCACCTTCTCTGTGAGCCTCTGTGCCCCCTGTGGTCCAAGCTCGTTCTTCGCGGCCCTCCTTTGCGCCCTTTGTGATTAAAGGCTTTTCGACCTCGCATTCGCCTGTAGCCGCTCCGCCCATTTTTCCGCCAGGTACGCCGCATACAGCCCGGTCACTAATCCCGTGAACACGTCCATCGTGTAGTGCGCGCGCAGCACGAGCACGGTGGCCATCTCGAATAGGACGAAGGCCATCCCAACTACGGTCAGCCATTTCCTTCCGAGCTTCGCGAGTTCCGTCGCGGCGAGGACCGTCAGTGCCGTGTGGGCCGAGAAAAAGTAATCGTTCGACACACCATAGGTCACCAGCAACGAAGGAAACCCTGGGTAGTGCCAGATAGCGTCCGGCGGGACGGGCAACGCGACCAACGCCTGCATAATCTGGCGCAATCCCAGGACCAGCACCAATCCGAGAAACGGACGCACCGATCCTGCAAAAATCCACCTCGACAACAAGAAGATCGCGAGCAGGTCGATGATCGCCGAACTCACGATGAGCAGTGCGTTGGCGGCCGCGGGATGACCATGAAGATACGCATTTGCGGCCGAAGTCGCGCGATGGATTCCATCGCCAATGCCCGCGCTGGGCGTGGTGCGAGCGCCGATCAACGACTGCGTCCAGAACCAGATTCCCAGCGCCATCGCGGTGAGCACGATTCGCAGCGCCAACCTCGGCTCCCGCCGGACTGCCGGCAATTCAGCTTTCACTTGCACCTGTAAGTCGCTCACGTCGCTCCCAACTGGCTTCTTAGGTTCGGATTTCTAGTCCCTACCTTTTAGTTTGACCGGGTGAGTCTACCAACCAGCAACCGTATGGCGCAGGCGCCCTTGCCCCTTGTGTGGCACGCACACTCTTGTGGCGACGAAACAACGCGGTTGCGACGCGGAAGGCCCCCGCTGCGGCGATCCACGATCCGAAACCTTGAGACTTTCAGCTCTGGCACTTTGATCGTTTGGGCCCGCTAACCCGAGCTCTCGAACGTCGCTTAACGACACCCGACTTTCAATCCAAACCCAATCACGTCCCTTCGTGCGCCCTGTCACTGACCCATATCAACTCGCCAGATAGCTTGAAAACGCTGTCCACTCCCCCGTTCGACGAGTCCTTCCCCAGGGTTCCAACTTCTCTCCGCAGACACTCGACCGTCAGCAGGCGCGGGTTCCTACTTTGACCAGGTCAGTTCGAGAGAAAGAGCCATTATGCCCGAGGGCATCCAGGTCACGATCGAGACAACGCGGCCAGCAGCTCCTCCAGTCTCCAAAACAACGGACAAGAGAATTCCAGCGCTCGACGGTTTGCGGGCGATCTCGATTCTCTTCGTCTTGTTCAATCATCTGGTCGGCACACGATACTTCTCCGCGCGCCTTACTCCCCTGGGACAATTCGGTAACTTCGGCGTGCGGATTTTCTTCGTGATCTCCGGCTTTCTGATTACGACATTGCTTCTTCGCGAGTACGAGCGCACTGGCTCGATATCCCTCACGAATTTCTACCTACGCCGCGTGCTTCGAATCGCTCCCGCGGCCTATGCCTACCTTTTCGTACTCGCGGTTTTGAATGTCCGCTATGGCATCCTGCTCCGCCACGATCTGCTGTTTGCGGCTACCTATCTGACCAACTTCCACCCGATCCGTTCATGGTATGTAGGACATCTATGGTCCCTCGCGGTCGAAGAGCAGTTCTATCTGCTCTGGCCGGCGGTGCTTGCCTTCTGGGGAGTCCGGCCGGCCCGACGCGTTGCCGTCGTCACCATTCTGCTCGTCCCAATACTGCGCGTTGCATGGTGGTTCGCTTTTCCCACGATGCCGATGCAGACTCGCATCGGTGAGATGTTTTTCACCGTCGCAGACGCGATCGCCTGCGGCTGCTTACTGGCGATCCAAAGACGATGGTTGTGGCGGCAACGCTGGTATGGAGCGCTCATGGAGTCGCGATGGTTTTTTCTTGTGCCTGTGGCAGCAACCGAGTTTCGTTTCACCTACAGGCACGCGATCCCTCATTTCCTGATCTCTCTCCCGCTCATGAATCTCGGGATCGCCCTGACGATGGATTGGCGCATGAGTCACGCCCGCAGCGCCGTCGGAAAATTCTTGGACTGGAAGCCGATGGTCTTTCTTGGAACCCTCAGCTATTCGCTCTATCTGTGGCAAATGCCATTTCTCAATCAGTTCTCGAGGGCTCCGTGGGCGGCCTTTCCGGTGAACCTATGCCTGGCTCTGCTTGCCGCCCTTACGTCGTACAAAATCGTCGAACAACCTTTCCTCAAGCTCAAAGAGACGATTCAGCTTAAGAGAATCGGATTGGCCGGCAGAGTCGACGAGAGTTCCATCCATATCCCAGAGCGCTGCTCCGCCAGCAGTCATGTTCAACCTTGATCTCAGGGGCGAAGCTCGCTGGCAGTGTAGTTGGAAATTGCCGCTACGAACAGGCAGCGCCGGGTTCCACCCCACGTCCTCGCGCCCGACTCTTCCCTGATCTTCGCGTAGGCAAGCATTTCGACGCCTCGCAACTTTGCACCCTTGAACTTTGAAACCTTGCCATTCAAAACTTCCCTGCTTCTTCCCGCTTCTTGCTAGACTTGCGCGCTGGAAAATTGCGCGAGCGGATTCTCCCATCTCGACATGACACGCGATGCCCGCCGCTCCAACAATTTCGCCGCGGAAAGCCCAAAAGAGCACTCACCAACAAAGGATGCGCCCATGATCCACCGCTCGCTCCTCGTGATTTCCACCCTGCTCCTCGCCACTCTCGCCTTCGCGCAAAATTCCCAGACGCCGCCGAAAATCATCTACCTCCGCTGCGGCTCCCTTATCGACGGCAAATCCGACACGCCGCGCAAAAACGTCGTCATCGCCATCGAAGGCGACAAGGTCCGCGACGTCGGCGCCCGCGAGCCCTCCGGATCGGACGTCATCGATCTCTCCCGCGAAACCTGCCTCCCCGGCCTCATCGACACGCACACCCACGTCCTGCTCCAGGGCGACATCACCGCCGCCGACTACGACGAGCAACTTCTCAAGCAATCGCCGGAGTACCGTACCATCCTCGCCACCGTCAACGCGCGCCGCGCGCTCGACTACGGATTCACCACCATCCGCGACCTCGAAACCGAGGGCGCCGGCTACGCCGACGTCGACGTGAAGAAAGCCATCAACAACGGCGTCATCCCCGGCCCGCGCATGCAAGTCGCCACGCGCGCGCTCGACGTCACCGGCGCCTACCCGCTCCTCGGCTACGCGCCCAACGTTTCCGTTCCTCATGGCGTCCAGATCGTCGACGGTCCCGACTCCGCGCGCAAGGCAGTCCGCGAGCAGATCATGTATGGCGCCGACTGGATCAAGGTCTACAGCGACCGCAGTTACCGGGTGCGCGACGACGGCATCCTCGACGACATCCCCACCTTCACGCTCGACGAACTCCGGGCCATCGTCGACGAGGCGCACCGCCAGCGCCACAAAGTCGCCTCGCACGCCATGGCGCTCAACGGCGTGCACAACTCCGTCGAAGCCGGCATCGACACGATCGAGCACGGCAACTACATCGCCGACGCCGACCTCAAGACGATGGCCGCGCACAGCACCTTCTATGTGCCCACCATTTTCGTCGGCGCCTACGTGGCCGAAGGACGCGCCGCCGCGGGCGCGCCCGTCTGGGTGAAGATGCTCGCCATTCACGAAGACACATTTCGTCGTGCCATGAAAGCCGGCGTGAAAATCGCCTTCGGCACCGACGCCGGCGGCTTCGCCTGGACCGTCAACCCCGCCAAAGAATTCGGCTACATGGTGAAGTGGGGCATGACGCCCGCGCAGGCCATCCACAGCGCAACCTCGTCCGCCGCCGAACTCTTAGGATGGTCCGATCAGGTCGGCTCCATCGACTCCGGCAAGTTCGCCGACATCGTCGCCGTCCCTGGAGACCCTCTCACCGATATCACGCTGCTCGAGAAAGTCGACTTCGTCATGAAAGGCGGCGGAGTTGTGAAGAAGCCCTAGAGAGGGCAAGGGCCTTCGACCGAGCGCATTTCTGATCTTATTTGCGTGTTTCTCGTCAGGCAGGGAAAGCACGAACCACGTAGGGGCGGACGCCTCGTCCGCCGGGGGAGCGCCGCCGCGTTGTTCGGGATTCGGTCGAACATCAAGTACTTCCTTCATGTCATGCGACAGCTGAACCTCTCGGCAACGAACAAAGCGGGAAACCGCCGATCCGAGGGTCAATGCATTATGAGAGAGCGGCCTCGTAAATAACTAGTCGAGGACGGTTGGGTGGCAGAAGGAAGGTAGAAAAAGCCACTAAAGAATGGCACTTTACCTTGAGGGAAAGACTCCGTTAAGCGCGA
>Ga0210409_10001226_pt1 | contig 34749 bp, 22 predicted proteins | sample IncBWH17MmetaG_FD_161649 | JGI IMG/M metagenome (GOLD analysis project Ga0210409, IMG submission 161649) | Forest soil microbial communities from Barre Woods Harvard Forest LTER site, Petersham, Massachusetts, United States - Inc-BW-H-17-M | ecosystem: Environmental > Terrestrial > Soil >... | reverse complement strand
GTTTGGCCATCCACCAAAACCATCCAGCCGTGATTATCGCCAGCAACCACGGGATTTGTCCTATTTCCATAGCCCCATTCTACACAAGCGCCCCGGATCAATTAAGCGCCAATTTTGCATGCCTCCTAACCGGCCAACTTGAAAACAGGACTAGACCACGGATGGACACGGATGAACACTGATAAAGAAGGACTTGCGTAATCGCTCAGGGGCGGCTGGCGGCACGCGGACTTTCCAGTCCGCAGCAACCTCGAACGCCAGCGGGCTCCCGTAAACTACGTTGCTGCGGACTGGAAAGTCCGCGCGCCATGCGCGGCCGAGGCGACCCGCGCTCACTTGAGCTGTTTACTCACTGAGGTGATGTTTTGCGGCTTGGCCAATTGGCTCACCAGTTTCAACGCGGCAAGCAGTTGCCGATCGTCGCTGGACTGCAGCTCCGTCGCCGTCATCTTTCGCTCGGCTTGAGGAAAAAGCATGGTTGCTTCGGAAGGCAAGACGACCGGGAACTCAGGCTTAAGACCCTGATGCCAGAACGAACGGCCCTTGGGGGTTAACCATTCCTCGACAGCTAAGAGCAGCGCTGAGCCGTCCGACAAACGGAATTCCTGCAACACGGTGCCGGTACCGAAAGTCGTCTCGCCTACCAGATCGGCTCGACGGTTGTCCTCCAACGCGCCCGCCACAATCTCCGCCGCGCTGGCTGAGCCCTCGTTTACCAGCACGCACATTGCCAGGTTTGTGCCCAGCCCCCCTTTCTCTACAGGCACGCTCGACATCTTGCCGCTGGCATCCTTGGCCTGCAACACCACGCCATCGCCTAAAAACTGACTCGCCACCCCGATCGCCTCGTCGAGTAATCCGCCGGGGTTATTCCTGAGGTCAAGGATCACTCCGTTCAGTCCCTCCCGTTGGATATCCTCCAAACTGGAACGCAAGTCCTTGGTAACCCCGCTGTCAAAGCTGGCGATGCGCACATGCGCAATCGAGCTGCTCGGAAGCCGCTGCCAGGTCACGTCGTGCAGTTTGACCGAGGCGCGCACCAACGTGACCTGGCGCGTCCGGCTGGTTCGCGGATCTTCCAGCGTCAATGTCACTTTCGTGCCGGCCCGGCCGGTAATTCTTTCGGCCACCCGCGCCAATGGCCAGTCGGTCACATCCTCGCCCGATACCCTCAGGATGATGTCCCCGGGGCGCAGACCCGCCCGTTCTGCGGGAGAGCCATCAATTGGCGCGACCACAACCACGTGGGTTCCCTTGACCTGGATCTCAATTCCAATGCCCTTGAACTCTCCCCGCTCCATGTTCTTGAGATCTTTAACCATGGAAGGGGTCAAAAAGGTGCTATGTCCCGTGTCGCCCAGGGCCTCGACCATTCCGTTAATAGCGCCGTAGGTCAGTTCCTCAGGTTTGAGCGAGGAGCGATCCACGTATTGGTTTTGAATGGTGTTCCAGGCCTGCGCCATGAGTTTGAAATCGGGCTCCTTCTTTGCAGTAGCGGACGAACAGCCCATTGCTCCGATCCAACCCAAAGCGACCCCGCAAAGGGCCGCCAGCGCGACCCGCATGGTCACCTTTCTTGTTTTGCTGACACAGCTTTTCATCACGTGCATCTTACCACGCCCTTGCGTTTTCGCAGCCACTTCATGCACAATAGAGCGCAAGACCCCATGTCTTGACCAAACCATGAGAACGGAGAAATCCCCATGAAAAAACCGCTCACTCTCACACGACGGGGCTTTATTCGAACAACCGCTGCCAGCTCTGTAGCCCTTGGCTGGCTTAGCCTTCAAAGGCCGCCTCAGGCTCTGGCCAGCGAGACGTCCAAGCCGGCATTACTGGGCGGCTCCCCCGTCCATAAAGGCGGCTGGCTCAAATGGCCGGAATGGCGGGAAGCCTGGGAGCCCCAGGTGCTGGACGTATTCCGGAGTTGCCACTGGTTTCGCGGCTCCGGCAAGCACCTGGATGAGTTCGAGCAAGGCTACGCGCGGCTATTGGGAGCCAAACGCTGCCTGGCGACCTCCAGCGGGACGACCGCGCTGATTGTCAGCCTGCATGTGCTGGACGTCCAAGCGGGGGACGAAGTGATTGTTTCTCCGTACACTTTTATTGCGAGTTATAATGCCATCCTGACGCACATGGCCTTGCCGGTGTTCGCCGACACTGATCCTGCCACGCTGACGATCAACCCGGCGTCGATTGAAGGTCAGATCACCGAACGAACTCGCGTCATTATGCCAGTTCACATCTTCGGCATGCCCTGCGAAATGGACGCGATCACCGCTGTGGCCGCCAAGCACAAGCTGGCGGTCGTTGAGGACGCCTGTCAGGCATGGCTGGCGGAGTACAAGGGACGCAAATGCGGGACGATCGGGGACCTGGGCTGCTTCAGTTTCCAGGAGTCCAAACATATCCCCTCGGGGGAAGGCGGCGCAATCATAGGGATGAGCGATGAGCTGATCGACAAGTGCAGTTCTTATCATAACTGCGGTCACGCTTCCGGCACCAACCAGGGCAACGGCTTCTTTACTCGGGGAAGTAATTATCGAATGACCCAGGCGCAAGCGGTGATTCTAAATCAACAGTTCGATAAACTAGTCAAGCAAACGGCCCTGCGCCGCGCGAATGCTGATTATCTGGGCGAGAATCTGGGGAAAATTCCCGGCATCACCCCCGTGCGCTTGCCCGAAAACAGCCGGGCCGTATGGCATCTCTATCCGCTCCGCTACGACGCGTCGCAGTTCAGCGGCCTCTCCCGTGACCGATTTGCCAAAGCGATGTCCGCCGAAGGCATCCCTTGTGGAGGCGTGTACCATGAACAGTATTATGATGGATTACTCGATGAGGCGAGCGCCTCGCGCGGATTCAAACGCCTGTGGGGAGCGCAGCGGCTGAAGGCCTACCGCGAGAGTTTCCAGGAGCTCAAAGGCAACAAGCAAGTCTGCGAGACAACTGTGGCCATGACCCAGAACCTCCTGCTGGCAGACCGTTCGGATATGGATCACATCCTGGAAGCGATCCGGAAAATTCAGGCGCACAGCGCAGAGCTGGTTAAAGCGTGAGAGTGAACGACTGCAGTTACTCAGCGATAGCGCCACCCTGAAGCAGAAAAACGCGCGAGGCTCTTTGGCCGAGGGTGGATTCGATTTTAAGCAACTGGGAATAATCCTTGGGATCGATAATGGTGGGCCAGGTCTCGAAATCGTGAGTGAGAACGAATTTGCCGTCTTCGTTCTTGCAAACGGTGCGGGCAATGCCACCGCCATCCGGAGCGGAGAGTTGACTTGTCCCCGGAGCAATCACGACTTGCTTGAAGCCAGCCGGGAGCTGGATTTCAGTGCGCACGGTGTCCTCGTTATGACGGGAAATGAACAACGGCAGAGTACGATGATCCGCGCCGACCGGCAAGAGCGAGGGAGTAAAGGGCAGATCGAAATACAAATATTTTCCATCCACCACGGCGTAATTGTCGACCTGAACAGCGAATTGCTCGACGCCCGGGTAGGTGTCGAACTGGGTGGCCAAATCCCCGAGTGGTTGGGCCCCCTGGGTCACTCCGGAGACGACTTCCTGAAAGTAGCGCCTGCGTTCTTCGGGCGGAAGTTCGGAGAAAAACCTGCGTTTCGCATTGTACTCCGTCCCAAAGTAATGGCGGGAAATGGAAAGTTGAGTTTTGCCATTGTCGCCCAGGGACAAAGTGTAGACCGTCTGCATCTTGTCCTCGCAATCTTTGGCGGCGTGAATGGTTTCAAAAGCCTGCGAAGCCAAGGTGACGGCCAGGCGGCCATCATGAGGAGTCGTGCCCAGGCGGGCGTATTGGTCGGTATCGTTTAAGAAATAAGTTTGGCCATCCACGGTAACTTTTACCAGTGGGGTCTGGAAGGTCTGTGGCAGGGGAAAGGAGGCGGTAACGTTGGTAATCGCGGAAATGGGTGGGAGGCCGGACGCCAGGACGAAATCGGGTTGAAAGCCCGCGGCCTTGAGCATGGCATAGCCGAGAATGGCGCGATCGGCTGTGTGGCCGTAGCCGTCGACCAAAGTGGTATCCGCGCCGGATAGCTCGCTGAGGGGTAGATCAGTAAAGGAAGGGCCGGCCGCGCGGATGGATTTGGCGATGAAATCCCGAATGGCTTGGACGGTTTCGAGTTTGCCCTTCGCCTGCCCGGCCAACTGCCGAGCCAGTTCAGCGGCTTTGGTGTCTTTGCCGGCGCGATCCAGCATCGTCTGGTTCAAGTCGTGCCAATAAGCGGCAGCGTCTCCGGCAAAATAACTAACCCCGGCGAGATAGACCCACTCCGGTGGCAATTGTTGCTCAGCCGGCAGGGCTTTGATCTTTTCGGCGTGCCACTCGAACACTTGCTTGCCATCAGCGGTGTTCGTGTGCTCGGTGACCATGCCCGAGGAACCGCTGACGACTCTTTGGATGTTGAGCCCGGCCGTGGCTGTCAGGGTAACGGTCTTTTGGTCGAGTTCGTCCGGCAATTGGAACGGCTCAAACCCCGAAAGGAAGGGCCTGTTCTTCGAGGTAAGCTCATATTCGACTTCGATGGTGGACCCGATATCGACACCAGGCAGATTGGCGACCAGGATCTTGTCCCCGGTGTAGCGGTTGGCCGAAGCATTCCAGCCGGCGTCCATCACGTTGATTTCGTCTTTGGCAATCTCCTGGCGTTGGCCGGTCTTGGAAGTCACTGTGGCGCGGACGATTTTAGCCTCCCCGCAGGCCGGGTTATACTGGATCTTGACTTCAGCTTCGTTCTTTTTGCCCGCGTAATTCAGAATCGCTTTGGAATATCGGCCCTTGAGGGTCATCGTGTGAGAGTCCTCGATTTGGATTTCCTTGCGGCTCTCAAGCAGGCGGGCGTCGGATTCCACCGCCGGGTCAGAGGCCTCGGCGAGGGCGGCAGTTTCTTTGGCAGCGGAGTCGCTTAAGGCGAGCACAGGGGTTTTGCGCTCGTCGTAATCGAGCAACTTGAGGGTTTGCTTGAGTTTCAAGTATTGTTGCGGGCTGAACTCCACAGTTTTGAGCTTCAACTCGCGACCGCCGGTTAGGGCGCCGTTGTTGAAGGCAAAATGTTCCTGATAACTCATTGAGGGGTCGTCGAGCGGCGAGCAGGACGGCATGGAGACGGCTCCCGTAAAGCCTGGGTCCGTCTTGATGGAGATTTGTTCCTGGAGTCCGCAAGTCACGTAGGTTTGGAGGGGGTATTTGCGTTTCTCAAGGCCGGTGCCCCCGAGAATAAAATTGACGATACCCAGACCTTTGCCCACCCAGGGCATGCTGACCATGGCTTTGCCGTTGCCGGCGGCGCTCATCCCTTCGACGGCGAATTCGATCTGCGCGTGCACCGTTGCGGAGACATCCAGCATGTCGTCCGGGGTCAACTTCAGGGATTTGAGCCGAGCTCCGGGCATGACGCGCTTGAGGTTGCGCTCAAAGAACCGCCAGCGATCGTCCGGCTTCATATGGGCGAATGCGTCGCGATAGCCGTTGTCATTGACTCCGTCAAACGAGAGCTCGGATTTGGCTTCGAGCAGACCGGAGGCATTGAGCGTGCCGGTGGTCTTGATGGTCATCATGTTCTCTTCGGGCGGATTAATGGGACTGACTCTGATGGTCTCGCCTTCGGGCCGGCAAACCAGGAAACTTTGATCGCGGTCGGTCGAGGGGAGCAGGTCCTTGGTGTTCTCATCCGTAGGGTCCATGAGCAAATAATCCCGCTGGCCGAGGTCGACGGTCACGATGGCGTGGTTGAAACCTGGATTGGGGGCGTCCGCATCCATCTTCGAGCCCACGTTAATGAGAACAGGATAGGCGTTTAAGCCGGCCGTGCGCAACATCGCGACCAGCAGAGCGGCTTTGTCGCGGCACACCCCATATTTCTTGCCGAACGTTAAGCTCACGTCATGCGGTTCGAAGCCGGGCCGATCCTTTTCGGGGGTCAACCCCATATAGCGAACCTTTTTGGCAACGTTATTAAAAATGGCCTCAATTTTTTCTCGATCCGATTTGGCTGAGGCTGTCAATTCGGTCACTCGTTCCTTCATTTCGGGCGAGGTAGCGTCCAGGTGGGGCTTGCTCAATTCCCAGTACCACTTGGAAATGAATTGCCAGTCCGGGGTGGTGCTGACCAGGAGTCTTTGGAGCACATTCTCATAAGGGGGCATGGAAGGCTCGTCAAACATTCGCGGCACGTCTTTTACTTCCCAATGATGCACCGTGGTGTTCGCCTCCAGCTTTTCCGTGGTATAAGTGACTGTTCCCTTGATTTCGTCGCGCAAAACGATCCGCTTCAGCGGTTTGTCGGAAGGTGCCCTCACGTCGTAGGACATGCGGCGGATATAGCCCGGTGCTTCGAACACGTTCACCTCGGAGTACTCTCCGGGAATGATTGAGCGCTGAACTGTAAGCCGAGTGACGGAGTGGACAATGTCATCGATTTCGAGCTTGGGAATGTTGACACGCAGCACCTTGTTATTGGGATCGTAGATGTTCATGGCCATCTGGCTGTCGTCGATGGTCTCCTTGGAATTGGCCGCGACGTCAACCGGGATAACTTCGCCGTTGGGGCGGATGACCTCCAGTTTGACCACTTCCACGGTGAAGTAGGGGAGCATGAAACTCAGCGACAGAGTGCGGTTGTTACGTTTGCCCTTTTCAGTCAGAACCTTTGTGACTGTCTCGTCCTGGGTCTCGGCGGTGCCATCAGCCCGGTAGATCCGCAACATGCGTTTGTCGACGGTGGTGTCATCGCTATCCGGGTACTTGGCCAGCGTGATCCCCTGCGCCGCTTGCAAGATCTGTTTGGGATCCAAGGAGGCCCAATAGCTGCCTTCGTACTTGCCAGGTGACTCGGCGCGCGCGCCAATTACGTTAGAAATCAGAACCAGCGACAAAAAAATGCTGGTGGAAAACAAGCCTTTGGTCTTCATCGATGGTTAAGATGGAGTAGATACACGGTTCAATCAACCGCGAATCAAAACGAACCGCGAATGAACGCGAAGAGACGCGAATGGACCCGATGAGGCAGCAGTGAGTCAGGGTTTTGACCCCGGAAAATGTCAACACAAGATCGTTAAGAAAAAGCCCATTTTTATGGGACAAAAGAGGCTGTGTATAACCTGTTCACAACAGTTAATATGTTATGCTGGTAACTGAGGAGCGCTTGCCATAGAAGCATATCCCCGGCAACGATTGTGTGAGGTCGGTAGTTCGCGGCCGGTGAATTCACACAAAATGACGATACATACGACGCTCGCAAGTTGTTCACTTTCAATTACCTGCAGAGACAGCTTGGCCGCGCACTCATGATAACTGTTAGAAATAATGCTACGACCGCATTTTGATTCGAAATTCGACCAGACTGCGTCGGCGATGGATCATGCTCTCTCAGGCTCGCCGGCCCCGAGGTGAATAAAAGCGCCTCAGCAAACAAAACCCCTCCTCAAAAACCAATGCAACCTGCAGCCCAACAAACCTGGCATTTGGCCCAAAACCACATTCGCTCCACCCTAAGCCCGGAAACCTACAATCTGTGGTTCGCCCCGCTGCGAGCACGGCTCCAGGACCAAAAGAGCCTGGTATTGGAGGTGGCAGATAATTTCAGTGAGGGCTGGCTCAGGGACAACTATTCAGGGATGCTACGGGAGGCGGTTGCACAGACGTCGGGGCGCCAGCTCGAGATCCGGTTCGAAGTGGGCGTTGCGCCCGATAAACCTGGGGCACCGCAGCCGCCGCCAGCGCTTCCTGCCCCGCCCATTCCCGCGATTGGAAAAGCATCGGTTCAGCCCGAGCCCGCTTTTAATCCCAGCAACAGCTTTGAGGCGTTCGTCGTGGGCAGCAACAACAACTTTGCGCACGCAGCGGCCATGGCGGTGGCGAAGGAACCGGGCAAAGCGTACAACCCGCTTTTTTTGTATGGGGGTGTGGGTTTGGGTAAAACACACCTGCTGCATGCCATCGGACATCACGTGATTGCCCAGAGAAAGGGAGCGCGCGTGGCTTACTTATCTTCCGAGCGATTCACCAACGAGTACATCGACGGGATCCAGAACAACCAGATCGGGAAATTTCGCGCGAAATATCGTCAGACCGACGTCTTGCTGATCGATGACATCCAGTTCCTGGCGGGCAAAGAGCGAATTCAGGAGGAATTCTTTCATACTTTCAATACCCTGCACGAAGCGCGCAAGCAGATCGTGCTCACCTGCGACCGGCCGGCTGGAGAGATCCTAAACCTGCAGCAAAGGCTTGTCTCCAGATTTGAGTGGGGCCTGGTCACCGACCTCCAACCCCCGGATGTGGAAATGCGCCTGGCCATTCTGCGCAAGAAAGCCCGCATGATGGCGGTGGAACTGCCGGAAGAAATCATGAGTTTTCTGGCCAACCGGATCCGGACGAACATCCGCCGCCTGGAAGGCGCCTTAATTCGCGTTGCTTCCTATGCCACGTTGACCGGAAACACACTCACCCTGGAAACGGCGGAGAGTTTGCTGCGCGAAATCCTGCACGAGGAAGGCCGCCATACGGTCACCATCGAGCTCATTCAGAAAAAACTCGCAGAGCATTTCGATTTGCGGCTGGCCGACATGACCGGGAAACGAAGACCCGAGAGCATCGCGTTTCCGCGGCAGATCGCCATGTTTCTAGCGCGCCAGTTGACGCAATGTTCTCTCAACGCCATTGGTGAAGCGTTCGGTGGCCGGGACCATGGAACGGTGATGCACGCCTGCAAGGCGGTTAAAAACCGGATGGAGACGGATTCGACTACCCGGCAGGTGGTCAACCGGCTGGAGAGCCAACTGGTACGGTGAATTAGTGGCTTGACCGCGGCGTCAAATAGGGGAGTTTTATATGGGACCGATAAGTTCCATGAATTTGCCGCCTGCATGAAACCGCTCCGCCACCCGCCGCGCCTCGAGGATCTTTTCCTTACGCGCCGCGACTTTTTGCGCCGGTGCGGCTTGGGTTTCGGCATGGTGGGGCTGGCGAACCTCCTGGGGCCGCAAGCGATGGCGGCAGAGGCGGTTAGCGGCAATTCGCCGCTGGCGCCACGCGCCGGTCATTTCCCGGCCAAAGCGAGGCGGGTGATCCACATCTTTGCTAACGGGGGGCCGTCGCACGTCGATACGTTTGATCCCAAGCCGGCGCTGAGCAGGCTGAATGGGAAAGCTCTGCCGATGGATAATTTGGCGACTGAGCGGCGTACGGGTGCGGCCTTTAAATCGCCTTTCACTTTCAAGAAACACGGGCAGAGCGGGATAGAGGTGAGCGAACTGTTCTCCCACGTAGGCGAGCACATCGATGATATTGCGGTGATCCGTTCGATGCACGCGGATGTGCCGAACCATGAACCATCGTTGTTGCTCATGAACTGCGGAGAGGCGCGCCTGCCGCGGCCGAGCATGGGTTCGTGGCTGACCTATGGGTTGGGGACAATCAACCAGAACCTGCCTGGCTTCATCGCGATGTGTCCGGGAGGTTATCCGATCCAGGAATCCCAAAATTGGCAGAGCGCATTTCTGCCGGGGATTTATCAGGGCACTTACATCAACACGCAGCATCGTGAGATCGAGAAGCTGGTAGAGCATATCAAAAACAATTTCGTTTCGTGCGCGGAGCAGCGGCAGCAACTCGACCTGCTGCACCAACTCAACGAGCAACACGCGCAGTGCCGGAGCCAGGACGCGCAACTGGAGGCGCGCATCCAGTCCTTTGAGCTGGCTTACCGGATGCAAATCGATGCGACCGACGCCTTCGACATTTCAAAAGAGCCCGAATCCATTCGCAACCTGTATGGTCCCGGCACCCAGGCGCGACAGCTATTGATAGCTCGGCGGCTGCTGGAGCGGGGCGTGCGATTTGTCCAGGTGTGGCATGGGGCAGGTCAGCCGTGGGACAACCACGACGATCTGGAAGAGCATCATCGCAGCTTGGCCCGCGAATGCGATCAGCCGATCGGGGCATTACTGGCCGATCTGAAACAGCGCGGCATGTTGGATGAAACGTTGGTGATCTGGGGCGGGGAATTTGGACGGACGCCCACGGTTGAGCTGCCGACACCGGGAGCCAATGCCGGTAAAGTTAACGGCCGCGATCATAACCACCATGGCTTCAGCATGTGGCTGGCCGGCGGCGGAGTGCGCGGGGGCTATGTCCATGGAGCGACGGATGAATTTGGTTTCAAGGCGGTGGAAAATCCTGTCCACGTTCACGATTTGCACGCAACCCTTCTGCAGTTGCTTGGGTTTGATCACACCAAGCTGACGTTCCGTCACGCGGGCAGGGATTTTCGACTAACGGATGTTTACGGGAAAGTGGTGAGGGAGTTGATCGTGTGACCAACGCGGACCCGCAGGGTGAAGACGTCGGCGCGCGGACACTCTTGCCCGCAGCAACGCCGCAAGTTCCGATCGAGCCATACCGACCCGCAGGCAAGTTCGTCTACGGGTGCGGACTGGAAAGTCCGATGCCACTAGGATTTTGAACGTGAACAGGCCACTCCATTGCTTCGCATTCACTTGTCCCGGAGGGACATTCGACAATAGCCCAACGCTTCAGCGTTGGGATCGACGGCGGAAATGGAGCAGTCCCGAAGGGACGGCTGAGGAATTCTACTGGGACTCAGCCGTCCCTGCGGGACTTAAAGGGTTTTGCGCGCTCAACCCAACGCTGAAGCGTTGGGCTATTTTCATCCATCCCTCCGGGATGGAAAATGAAATCCTGGTGGCATCGGACTGGAAAGTCCGTGCGCCGCAGAGAAAGGGTGTTCCTCGGTCTCGCGAAACGTGCATTGCCCTGACTATCCTTGCGGCATGCTCGGTCGTCCAGGTTGCCCTCGCTACCCCGGAAGCAGCCCAAGTCGATTTTTTCGAAAACAAAGTCCGTCCTCTCTTCGCTGAGCATTGTTACCAGTGTCACAGCGCCAAGGCCCAGAAGCTGAAGGGTGAGTTGAGGTTGGATACGCCCGAAGGCTTGCTGAAAGGCGGGAAAGCGGGAGCGGAGATTGTACCAGGGCAGCCGGATTCGAGCCGTTTGATTAAAGCGGTGCGCTACAGAGATCCTGACCTGAAAATGCCTCCCAAGGGCAAAAGACTAAGCGAGGAACAAGTCGGCACCCTTGAGACATGGGTTCTGATGGGGGCGCCATTGCCTAACGCAGTGGCGGCGCCTGCCGGGCTGACTGGTATCGCGCGGGCTCGAGCCAGGCACTGGGCTTTTCAACCTGTCCGAAAGCCTGAGCCGCCGGCAGTCGGGCAGACAAACTGGGTCAAAACACCGGTGGACGCTTTCGTTTTGGCATTACTCGAGAAAAAGCATTTGGCACCTGCGCCGTCGGCGGACCGGCGCGTTTTGATCCGGCGTGTCACCTATGATCTAACCGGGTTGCCACCCAACCCGGAAGAGGTTCGAGACTTTGTGGACGATGCTCGCCCGGACGCCTACGAGCGGCTCGTGGATCGTTTGCTGGCTTCGCCGCGTTACGGGGAACGCTGGGGCCGTTATTGGCTGGACGTGGCTCGCTACGCCGATACCAAAGGGTATCTGGCCGGAGGCGAAGAACGGCGGTACGCCTTCTCCTACACCTACCGAGACTATGTCATCGGGGCCTTTAACCAGGACAAACCTTACGACCAATTTATTGTCGAACAAATTGCGGCCGACAAATTGCCGCTCGGCAAGGACAAGCGGACGCTCGCGGCTCTGGGATTTCTCACGTTGGGCCGGCGTTTTCTGAACAATCAAAATGACATCATCGATGACCGAATCGACGTGGTGGCGCGAGGCACGCTCGGGCTGACCGTCGCATGCGCGCGCTGCCACGACCACAAATTCGACCCGATTCCGACGAAGGACTATTACTCGCTGCACGGGGTGTTTGCCAGCAGCGAAGAACCTTCGGAATTGCCTCTGCTTGGCGAATTGCGGGACTCTCCTGATTACGAGGATTACCTGAAGCAAAAGGAAAAGATTCAGGATGAAATCGCTGAGTTCAAGCGAAAGGAAGTGGCCAAATTCATCGAGGCGTTGCGCCAACACATCGGCGATTACCTGCTTGGGGCGTACGAGGCCGGTCAGCTAAGTGAATCTGCCAAATTCGATACCTTTGCAGGTGAGCACAAGCTCAACCCGGCAGTGCTGCGCCGGTGGATGGCGGAATTGGAAGCTTCTGCTAAACGACACGACCCGATTTTCGAGCCGTGGCTGGAATTGGAAAAGCTGAAAGACTTTCCGTCTGGAGTGGGGCCTTTGCTGGCCAAATTGGCCAGTGAACCGAGCTTAAATCCAGTAGTGCTGAAGCAACTTCGCGGGTCGGGTACCAACTCGTTGCGCGATGCCGCGGCGGCCTACACACAACTTTTCAAAGAGGTCAATGAGGCATGGAAGACCGGACTAGCGACCGCCGCAAAAGAGAAAAAGACCGAGCCAGTCAGCCTGCCCGAGCCCGACCGGGAAGCCTTACGCCACGTCTTATATGCGGAGAACACGCCGGTCAATCTGCCAAACACCGAGGCTGAGTCGATCCTGGCGCAACCGATCAGGGACGGCACCGCGCCGCTGCGAAATAAAATTGAGGCTTTGAACTGGACGCATCCGGGTGCGCCGGCACGGGCTATGGCGCTCATCGACCGACCCCAGCCGCACAATTCCCGAGTGCTCTTGAGAGGAAGTCCAGGATCGCCGGGCGAAGAAGTGCCACGCCGTTTTCTGGAAGTGCTGAGCCCGGCCGCCCGCATGCCCTTTACCAATGGCAGCGGCCGGCTGGAGCTGGCCCACGCCATAGCCAGCCCGGATAATCCTCTGACGGCGCGGGTTTACGTCAACCGGGTATGGTTGCACCATTTCGGCGAAGGCTTGGTGAAGACGCCGGGCGATTTCGGAGTCCGCACGGAGGCTCCAGTGCACCGTGAACTGCTCGATTACCTGGCGGCATCTTTTGTCGAACATGGCTGGAGCACCAAGTACCTGCATCGATCGATTGTCCTTTCCTCCACCTACCAGCAAAGCTGCGAAGCATCGCCCGCCACTTTGGCAGCCGACCCCGAGAACGATTTGCTCTCGCGGATGAATCGCCAGCGATTGGACTTCGAGGCTTTGCGCGACACGCTGCTGGCTGTGGCCGGCAAACTGGATTTGAAGCTGGGCGGGCTTCCGGTGGACCTCGAAACTGAGCCGTTTCCGTCACGGCGAACCGTTTACGGTCTGATCGAACGGCAGAATCTGCCAGGAGTGTTTCGCACCTTTGACTTTGCAAATCCTGACACGAGCAGCCAGCGGCGATTTCAGACGACCGTGCCCCAACAGGCGCTCTTCCTGATGAACAGCCCGTTTGTGATCGAGCAGGCCCGTGGACTGGCGCATCGGGTGGATACCTGCGGGGGACCGGGCTGCGCCGATAAAATCCAAACCGTGTACCAGATCCTTTTTCAACGACCGCCGGCAGAGCCGGAACTGGTGCTAGGGCAGAAGTTCCTGACAAGCCAGCCGAGTGCGGGCACTCAGCTAACGCCGTTGGAAAAATACGCACAGATTCTGCTGCTTTCGAATGAGTTGATGTTTGTGGATTAAACCACGCAACTTCGCTCGGCCTCGCCCCACCTTATTTGGCATCTTTCAGTCCGAAAAAAGGCATTAGACCACGGATGGACACGGATGAACACTGATAAGGAAGGACTTGCATGAGCAAGGTGTTCACCCAATCGGTGAGCCATCCGAAGGAATTCATAATCCGTGTTTATCTGTGTTCATCCGTGGTTAATCATCTTGAACCGCCGTTTTTAGTTCAGTGTATTGGCGACTGAGATATTCGCGATTTTCACATTCTTTTTGCCTGCCAAGTCAATCCCACGCTCTCGCACGATAGTCTCGAACAGATGTAGCCTTGGGTCGCTAGCCTCCACGCGGATCCGTTTGGCTGACGGGTCATACTTGAAATCAGTCCAGCGCTGGCCATCGCGGAGAACCTTACTTGGTTTTGAGGGTACTTGGGCGGACCAGCGTCCGTCCCCCTCGCGAATCCAGCCCTCGATAAGATCCGCTCCGCTGATGGTCACTTTCTCACCTTGCATGGCCCGGAAGGTCACCCGGTCGCTTTCGGGCCGCAAGGTCTCGCGATACACTCCCGCGCGCAGAATGACGGTCTCGCCCGATTGGGCGATCGCACAGGCTTTGGCCAAACTGGCCAAGGGAACGGCCGGGTAGCCCCAGGCCGGCTCGTCCGCAGCGGCGGGATGATGAGGGTCCACATAGTACACGTTGGGATATTCGAGAGCTCCAATCGTCACGCCGCCCTCACCCGCGCCGATGGCCGGGCTGCCCTTTTGCAGACGGAAATTCCGTTTGGCTGGCTCTACGAAGAGCGGGTCCTGCCCATTGATATTGTCGCCGGGCACCGGGGACGTCGCAAAAGTCAGGTTGTGTTCGATCACGGGGTTGGCGGAAGTGAAATCCTTGTCACCGTCAATGATGGCCCGCTCTGCGTGGCAGAGGATATTGTTCCGGATCTGCCCGTTGGTGGATTCCAGGCCGCGCAGGCCGATGGTAGCCCAGCGTACGGTCGAGATGGTGTTGTTGGCGATCGTTACGTCGAGTGTCTGGATGATGTCCGGACCCCAGCCACCGCTCATGGTCGGGGAGTCAGCGGAGACGATATTGCGTCGGAACGTCCAGCCCCGCACGCTGCCGATGTGCGGGGCGCTTTCGACCATGCACATCTGGTGGAAATCGAAGCAGGTATTATCCTCGAAGAGCAAGTCCTGGGCGATTTCGCCGTTAACCGTGAACGTCTGCAGGCAATCCACGTGCGCGACTCGGATCTCGGAAGAAGTGCTGCCGTGATAATAGTTGCATCGCTCGATGCAGCCCTTGCCGAAGAATCGCGAGTAATCGCAATCGTCGTACCGGTTGCCGGGAGCGTACATAAACAACCGGTTCACCTCGTTGTTCTCAACCAGCCAATCGTTACCTCCCAAGAGGAACCCGTATTCGCTGTGGTAAACCTTGTTGTAAGCGATCCGATTGTGCGCCACCGCCGAATAATCCCGCGTCCCGTCCGGGCCTGGCTTGCCGACCGTCCCCGCGGTTCCCATCATCATGTCATGGATATAATTGTCCAACACCTCGCAGTGGCTTCCATTTAGCTGCACGGCCACGGCCGGTTTTTCGGCTGTGATCTCGAAATCTTCGACGCGGATATAATTAGCCTCAAGATCAAACCCGCTTACGATAGCCGCGTGCCGAGGCATGGCCTTGAAGGTGATCGGCTGAGCCTGGGTGCCACTGGTGCTGACCTTGACCCGCTCGTCGTACTTGCCTGCCATGACAAAAATGGTGTCACCCGGCTTGGCCACGTCGGCGGCATGCTGGACGGTCGCGAAGGGCTTCTCCTCTGTTCCGGTGCCAGCGTCCGTGGCGCCGGACGCTGATGCATCCACGACGTAAACCTCGGCTTGCGCCTTTTCGCTTCCGCAAATAACCCAAGTCCCCAGCGCTGCAATCAAGCTCAGAAAAGCGCCACGCCAGACGGGACCGGCGGATCCTATCGCGAAGCGCTTGGAGTGCGCCCTGGCTTGCCGGCGCTTTGGAGCGGCGACGCCCTCCTCAAAAGCGGGAGCAAGCTCCACGCACTCCAAACGCTTCGCGCTAATAGGTCGCCAAATCATTCCAAGACTTCATACGGCGAATTTAGCGCGTTCCTCTCCAGAGTCGAGATTTGTCAGAGTGTGATTAACTCGGTCGGTAGGGACATCGCGCTGCGATGTCCCCGACCGCGTCCAGCGGGCGGAACGCAGTAGCAAGGCGCGCGCATCGCAAGCCCCAGGTTTGCGCGGCTGAACGCGGGGCGGACAGCGCAGCGCGCCGTCCATCTACCGCTAAAACTTTGCACTCGGGAGCGGCCAAAGGGGCTTGCGGTTTTGGGCAAGGCGGGCTTAGCATTCCTCCAATGAAAGCCCTCGCTAATAAATTCCTCTTTGCTCTTCTGGCTCTTTGTTCGCTGGCGACCAGCGCTTTGGCCGCAGATTTTCTCATTCAGGATGGCGATCGGGTCGTGTTTCTCGGAGATAGCATCACCGAACAGAGACTGTACACCACCTATATCGAAGCCTACGCGCTCACGCGCCATCCACAATGGAAACTTTGGTTCCGCAACGTGGGTTGGGGCGGAGACACGTCCTGGCTCAGGCAGCGCTCGCATCCGGACGAGGCCAAGCTTTTCGCCGCCGACGAAGCCACGCAGGAGCAGATGGTCGAGACTGCCGTAACGCATGGCCTGGAGCGCGATGTGCTACCCCTTAAGCCGACATTCGTCACGGTCAAATTCGGCATGAATGATCATTCGTACGTGGCATTTCGGGAAGACATTTTCAAAGCCTACGTACGCAGCCAGACTGAGATTGCCAAAGTGCTCGAGAGCCACAACGCGCGTGTCGCTTTCCTGACGCCGCAACCGATCGAGGATAAGCGGCCCGACCCGGACCAGGACGTTCGCAATCAATCGTTGCGCCGGTTCTCGGACGGCCTGAAGGAGGTGACCACGAAGGAAAATGCCACCTTCGTGGATCAATTCGATCCTTACATGGCGATGCTCTTGCGTGAGCGCCCTAACAATCCGAATGGTTTTGTGGGCGGCGGCGATGCGGTCCATCCCGGGCCGATTGGGCACACCGTCATGGCCTGGGCTATTCTGAAAGGCCTGGGAGCCACTCCCCTGGTCTCGCGATTCGACATCGATGCTCCCGCTCACAAGTCCAATTCCGAAGCCTGCCGCGTAGAGAACCTGCAGGTTTCCGGCGGCAAGGTGAGCTTCGAAAGCCAGGACGAAGCCCTGCCCATGCCGATTGACCCGCGGGCGGAAGCCGCTTTAAAACTGGCTCCGATTCTGCAGGATCTCGACCGCTATGAGCTGCGGATCACCGGGCTGCCGGCCGGCAACTATGAACTGAGCATCGACGGCGAAGCAGTTGGAAAAACCACCGGCGAAGAATTGGCGCAAGGATGGAACCTGGCCAACCAACCCAGCCCCATAACCAAGCAGGCACAGCGGGTCCTGGACCTGGTTTTCCGCAAAAACAATTTGTACTTCAACCGCTGGAGAAATGTTCAGCTGTATGTCTTTCCTGATTGGGCGCGGTCGCCGGAGACGGAAGCGCGGCGCACGGCCGAACTGTCAAAACTGGACCTGCAGATTGCCCAAGCCGAAGCCGAAATCGAATCCGCCAGAAAGCCGGTGCCTCACCGGTTTGAGGTCAAACCGGCGGGGCAGTAATTATCTTCGTTTGGCCAGTCCCTTTCGCCGTGCAGTCAGCCGGTAGAGGTAGCAAGGAAGCAGGAGCTGCAAGCCGGGAATCAACAACAACGGTAAAACAAAAGTTCTGCTCTCGGCGCTGCGCCAAACCGCGCGGACTCTTTCCGGCCAATTGCCGGCATCGCGAGCCATGCGCGTGAGGCAACGCCGATACTCCCGGCGCAGGAACACGTCGCGCTTGTAGATCGGCACTCGGCGGAAGATATCCCCGAGCCGGTCTCGAGCCGCGGAAAAGGCCTCTGTTCGGTTCGCCTCCTGCGCTTTCTGAACGCGAATGACACCCCGTACCAGGTAAAAAACAGCGAGAGAATCGTCGTCCCAAGCCACGGCGTTAACCTGTTTGAAAAGGGCGGAGGCTTTTTGGGTATTGCCGGCGAACGCCTCGTCTTCGGCTTGCCAAAGTTTAAGAATTGGGAATTGCTCACCACCACACGGTTTGGCAAGGGCAAGGCCGATGACTTCTTGCGCTTCCCTGGCGCGGCCACTGGCGCGGAGAGCCAGCGCCAGGTTATGCAGAGTCGGCAAATCCAGTTCGGGTTTGCTGCGCCAATCCGCCATCCACCGCGCGGCTTGACGGTAACAGCGGGCCTGCGCCAGCGCGCGGCCGGCCGCAGCCCAACCCGATGGATGCGTGCGCAGCCATTTCGCGTGCCGTGCCACGGCCTGTCGCACCAGCCGGTGCCGGCGTTTGCCGCCGACCACTTCGAGAAACTCGATCACCGCCCGGTGTCCGATTTCTCCCTGCTCGCAGAGCGAGTCCAGGTTTGTGGGATACCGATGATCCCAGACTTTGCTGGTGACAACCCGGCGCATCCACAAAGCGCCGACGTGCGGGTTTGCCTCCGGCAAACTGAGCGCTTCGGTCAGGAGCCGCATCAACTCCTGACGGAAACCCGCGTTGCGCAGGATTTCAGACGCCTCTTCCAACTCGGCCGCATTCTCGCCCGGCGTCACGCATAACTGACGCACGCGATCGAGAGTCTTTTCCAGTTGTTGGGCGCTCAGCGCTTTCCTGGCGGCTTGCTCAACTAAAGATCTGTTGGACAGCCCCCGCATTGCCGCGACGTTCGAAGGCGGTTCTCGGGCCGGCAATGACTGACTTCCGGATGTTTGTTCCACAAATCGAAATCTGACGAGTTTTTTTAGTTTGGGACGTGTGGCATCGCCGACCAGCGCCCGGTCTTAGACGCCACCCCACTCGGAAAAACCGCGTCGTTTCTAAGGCACCGGCACAGAAAGAGCGGCCTCCCTCCCAGGAAGCCGCTCTCCAACCTTGCCGAGCAACTAAACTCGGCGCTTTTTAAACCACAACTCAGCCAACAACCAATACTGAGCTTTAGAGCCGGCGGGCTGGAATTGTGTTCAAAAGAAAAGCACGATTTACGAAACAGAGGATCGAGGGTACGCCACGGCATATTACAACCGCTTCTCCTTCAGCGATTTGAATCCAGTGGGCGAAGCCAGATATTGCGAAAACGCACCGGACACCCGTGTCCACCGAACGCCAGCGGGCCGCGGCTGACTTTATGTTTGTATTCGGGAATGATGCGGTGACCGGTCTCGCCGTGAATCTCTTCGTTGAGTTGGACCAGCACTCCGTTCTGGAAAACAGTCACGCGAGCGGGGGCGACTAACTTGTCCCCGTCAAACTTCGCGGCGATGAAGACAATGTCGTACGTTTGCCATTCACCCGGGGGTCGAGTGACGTTGACGAGCGGCGGGGTCTGCCCATAAATGGCGCCACACGCCCCGTCCGGATAGATCTTCTCGTTGAAGGAATCAAAGATTTGAATTTCAAAAAGGCCCATCAGCATCACGCCGTTGTTGCCGCGATTGTACCAGGGGCCCTCAAACCCGGCCGGTCCCATCCATTCCACATGGAGTTGAATACTGCCAAAGCTGTCCTTGGTGGCGAAGTGGCTGTTGCCCGAAATCAGGCAGCCCTCCGCGACTTTCCAATCGCCAGGCGTTTCCCACTTGGACATATCCTTGCCATCAAACAAAACAATCGCATCGGCGGGAATCGAGGCAGGCGGACCGGCTCTGCCGGGGTCAACCTGCTTGGGGGCCGGTCGATCCGGGTCATGGACGAGCCACTGACACCACGGCAGGCGCGGTGTGTCCTTGTAGCCATAAACGCCAGAGCCGTCTTTGGCGTGAACGAGATCTGCTGCGGAGGCATAAGAGACCAGTAAAGCGAGGGCGCACAGTATGGTGAGGGAGAATTTGGAGGGCATATTGGGAAATCTTTTGAATTTGATCGAAGGCGGCGGTTGGGACAGGCTGGGCTGGTGCAAAAGCCATTTTTCCATTGCCTGGTATTTGCCGTTCTGATCCACGGCACGAACATGCCAGCCGCCCAAGCGTCAGCCAAGCAAGATTCAAGTATGAGCATTGAGCGATCGGGTTTCGGCAAAACTGAACAGGGCGAAGCCGTCGACCTGTACACCTTCAGGAACGCGAACGGCCTCACAGCCAAGGTGCTTACCTACGGCGCGGTCATTTATTCTCTCGAGGTGCCGGACAAGCAAGGGCATTTTGCCAATGTCACGGCCAACTGCGCATCGCTGGCCGACTATGAAACCAAGAGCCCCTGTTTTGGAGCGTTGCTAGGCCGATACGCGAACCGGATTGCCCGCGGCCAATTCATGCTGGAAAGCCAGCGCGTTTCTGTGTCCCTGAACGCGGGACCGAATCACATTCACGGCGGGTTCCGGGGCTTTCACAAGCGGGTCTGGAAAGCCGAACCGGTTCAAGGCGATGACTCTGTCGGCCTGAAGCTGACGTATGTCTCAAAGGATGGGGAAGAAGGATACCCCGGCAACCTGGTCTGCACCGTGCTTTATGAACTCAACAATAAGAATGAATGGAAGATGGAATACACGGCGCAAACGGACAAGCCGACGGTGGTCAACCTTTCAAACCATGCGTATTGGAACCTGGCGGGGGCCCAGTCCGGCACCGTGCTGGATCATGTGCTGAGCGTCAACGCCGACCAGTACCTGCTCGCCGATGACGCCCTGATCCCTACGGGCGAGATCGTCCCGGTGGACGGAACGCCGGTGGATTTTCGCAAAGCCCATCAAGTAGGAGAACGCATGGGTCAAATAAAGGAAAAGCAGTTCGGCGGGGGCTATGATCATTGCCTGGTTGTGAATCATCAGAGACCGGGTGACCTGGCGTTTTGCGCCAAGCTGAAAGACCCGCAATCCGGCCGCACGATGGAGGTTTTCACAACTCAACCTGGCGTCCAAATCTTCAGCGCAAATTTTCAGCCCTCTTTACACGCTCCCGGAGGTTATGTCTATCCGCGGCACCTGGGATTGTGCCTGGAAGCTCAGCATTTCCCGGACTCGCCCAACAAACCGCAGTTTCCTTCCACGGAATTGAAACCAGGGGAGACCTACCGGGCAACGACGATCCACAAATTCGGTGTTGAAGAATAGGCTACTGCGGCGGACGGCTTAGTTATCCCAACCGGTGTGCACGTCGCCGCCGACGTTGGGGTTGTCCATATTCAATTGGACAACGGATCCATTGGGGCCATAGCTAAACCAATTTGGGTCGTAGAGGGCGGGGGGCCTGCTCCATTGCCGGAACAGGACTTTCCAGGAGGAGGCGTGAAAGTCTGCATAAATCGCGTTCAGCGTGGGTTGAGCCAGTGTGTAGGAACTGTCGACGTGCCGGTAATGCAAATCGGAGTTCTCGTGGTAAATAATCTGGCCGACGGGCTTGAAGAAATCAGAAGTCTTCAGTCCGGGAAAACGGGTGGTGTTGTCCCAGATGACGAAGCGATACCGATAGGACGAATAGTCGTTGCTGGAAATAACCGGGCTCGATGGGCGGTTGAATGTGTCGCTGGGGCACCAGAAAACCCTCGGATTCGCCACATTGAGGGCCGAGGGAACCCCGGCATACATGTCGGTAAACTGCACGGTATTCGGCGCGGTGCTGGGATCTCCCGCCCTGGAGCCATAGGAAATGGCGGAGGGCATCTTGTTGCCCTGGCTATCGGTATAGAAATAAAGGGAAAGGCCGATCTGTCGCAGGTTACTGATGCAGGCAATCCGCTTGCCTTTTTCTTTCGCCCTGGCTAGGGTGGGCAAGAGCATCGCGGCCAGAATGGCGATAATCGCGATCACGACCAGGAGTTCGATCAGGGTAAAAGCGTGATTAAAGCCCCTCTTCCACCAGACCCAGGAGTGGGGGTGAGTTTCGCACTTCGGTGCCAATCCGGTCCGTTCTGGGTGAATAAAGGTTTTCATGACCTGCGGACGTGCAACCCTATGCCGTATTTGGAGATGATGGTTTAAATTAGGATAGGGGAACCTGTTTGTCGAGGGTTTTGGGATTGGCTGTGATTCGGGGGAGGGGTTATCTTCGATTATGCCTGAAGCGGCGGGATCAATCACCAGTTTGTATGTGCATGTGCCTTTCTGTGCGAGAAAGTGTGCCTATTGCGCGTTCTATTCCGAAGCCTCTAATGGCGAACTGGTGAACCGGTATGTCTCGGCGCTCGTTCGGGAAATGGAGTGCGTTGCGGAGGACCTTAGGTTGCGGACGGTTTTCTTCGGCGGCGGCACTCCGTCGCTGCTGAATTTGCGGCAATGGGAGTGCATACTGAACGCGATGGATCGTCTTGGCCTTCTGGGTGCCCAGGAGTGGACCGTGGAATGCAATCCAGCCACCGTGTCGCTGGAGAAAGCGCGGCTGCTACGGTCCTATGGGGTGAATCGAATTTCCATGGGTGTCCAATCGCTTAACGAAGGATTGTTGGAGAGACTGGGCCGCATCCATACACGCGAGATGGTCTTTCGCTCATTCGACATTTTGCGCGAAGCGGGATTCGCCAACGTGAACCTGGACCTGATGTTCGGCATTCCGGGTCAGACTTTGGTTGATTGGCGCGACACACTGGGCGAGGTGTTCTCGATGGGAAGCGAACATCTTTCCTGCTACGAAGTGATTTACGAGGAAGACACACCCCTTTATGAGCAGTTGCAGTCTGGGAAGTTCGAAGTAGACGAGGACCTCGCCTGCACGATGTATGAGGAACTTCTGCAGCGCGCGTCGCAAGCCGGGTTCGAACAATATGAGGTGGCGAATTTCGCCCGCAGAAGCGAACAGCCGGGCGAAGGATCTACTATCAACGGTTGGCTCAGTGATGCGCAAGTGCCCGGTTTTGCCTGCCAGCACAACGTCAACTACTGGCGAGGGGGATCGTTCCACGCGTTGGGGCCCAGCGCCACCAGCTATGTCCAAGGAAAGCGCGCCAAAAACGTATCCAATACCAAATTCTATTGTGAGCGAATCGAAAAGGGAGAACGGCCGGTTGAATCAGCGGAGACGCTGCTTCCCGCGGCGCGCGCGGGTGAAACGGCTGCCTTCGGCTTGAGGATGATCGCGGGTTGGCCGTTCGAGCAATTTCAGCAAGTCACCGGGTACGATCTGCGTCAGGACTGGGCCAGGGAGATGGATGAATTGACCAGCCGGGGGTGGGGCGAGCGGGGAGCCGATCGCTTTCACCTTACTGCGCAGGGCTTGCGTTTTGCTGACGCGGCGGCGCAGCTATTCCTGCGATAGAGCTGCCTACTTAGTCACCTGCGCCGGGTCAGCGGCGGTGGCTGGCTGCGTTTCTGCCCGAAATTGCTGGATGAGCAAGACTGTGGTGCACAGCAGAACCCCCGAACATACCAAGTAGGGCAACGCGGCTCGATACGGCAGAAGCCCGGTTGCGAAGATGGGTCCCAGGATGCGGGCCAAACTGCCTGCCCCTTGGGCGACCCCGATGTTGGCGCCCTGCTCGTTGGGGGGTGTCAGGTTGGAGAGTAGACCAAACAGCGGCGGCCTTGTCAGACTCGAACCAATAGAAAGCAGGGCCAGGGTGCCGAGCATCGCCAACCAGGATCGCCCCTCCGGCCGCAACACCACGCTCCAGGAAAGGTCGGCCCGCCCGCTAATAAATGGCAGCAGGGCCATGCTGATGCTCGTGAGAACAAGGCTTAGCGCTATGAGTCTGGGTTCGCCAAGTTTCTTCACCAAACGGCCGATGGCCCCTCCCTGGACCAGGGCGCCAATCAGGCCACAGAAGACAAACAGGTAAGCCACCGTCGAGGCCGAAGTTTCGTCAGCCTGAACGTTGAGATGAAAGTTATCGCTGACCACCAGGGGCAACGTGCTTTCAAAGCAACTGAAACAGAAGGTCGCCAAAAAGAAGACGATGACCAACAAGCCAATCCGCGGTTGGGTCAAGGTATGCACCCATTGATCCAGGTGGGGCCGGTGAGCCACGGGCTCGGAGGTGGGCTTGCGGCTCTCGACCAGGATGAAGAGGGCCAGCAGGAAGTTGGCGGCACAGAGGCAGGCCGCAATCCAGCCCGGCCCGGTGCTGCCCAGGTATTTTAAACTCAGTCCGCCGATGGCCGGGCCGAAGATGAAGCCCAAACCGAACGCCATCCCGATGAGGCCCATCCGGCGCGAGCGCTGTTCGGCGGGAGTGATGTCGGCGATGTAGGCCTGGGCGACGGTAATATTGCCCCCGCACAGCCCCGCAAACGAGCGCGATACCACCATCAGGCCAATAGCTGCCAGATGATTGGTCAGGCCACAACTGATCGCAAAAAGAACATACGAAATAGCGGCTCCCGCGGTACTGACCAGCAGAACGGGTCGCCGGCCGTAGCGATCGGATAACCTTCCCCAAATTGGCGAAAAAATGAACTGCATGGCTGAAAATGAGGCGATGATTGCGCCGATGACCAGCCCATGAGCTCCGAAATGGCGGCTGTACAGCGGGACCAAGGGCACCACGATTCCGAACCCGATGAGGTCGATGAAAACCGTGAGGAAAATGATGAGTACAGAAGGCTTTTTCATGCGCCTGACATGAAGCCCTTCGCCGTTTTTTCCGACCGATCTGCTGATGGCATAGCCTGAAGTCTAATGGGGAATGCCCGATCGTCAAGAAAAGCGCCCAGGTCGCGGTAAGCAGATCGAAAGTCTGCGCTACTCCCAAGAGCCAAAACCGGAGGCTTCGAAAAAATGAAACCCACCCGTGACCCGTAATCGGTCAAGTGACGGCGGGCGAGAACGGCGGCGCGCGGACTTTCTAGTCCGCAGCAACTCCCGAATGCGAGTTCACGAACTACGTTGCTGCGGACAAGAATGTCCGCGCGCCGCCCGCCGTGGCTGTATCGCAGGCTTGCAGCAGCTTGCAGCCTCCTGGGCGCAGGACGAGTTCCCACGTCCCAAGGCTGCGCCTGCCTGCCGACTGCAAGTCGGCGATACAGCAGACCAGAGGTCCGACCAGAGGTCTGCGCTACGGTTGCGCTTACTTGACTGTGGTTCAAACGTGCCTATCTTTCTGTATTCGCATTGGGTGGCCAATGCTCCAATCAGGGCATCATTGTATCGTACAACAATTAGACGAGGTTGGGACTAAACGCAGAGCAGGATCTTTTCGGTGAAGGCCGGATTTCGGCGTTCCTGAGCGAGCCTTTTGTTTAGCCCCGGCTTAGTCATTTTTAACTCACAGAAAATATGGCATACGAATTACCACCACTTCCTTATCCAAAAGACGCGCTCGAGCCTCACATTGACGCATTAACGATGGAGATCCATCACGACAAGCATCACGGGGCTTATGTCACGAATGTCAACAAGGCGATCGCCGGCAAGGCCGATCTCGAGCACAAATCCGTTGAAGACTTGATCCGCAATATCGACGCGGTGCCGGCGGACGTGCGCACGGCCGTCCGCAATAACGGCGGGGGACATGCCAATCATTCGATGTTTTGGAAGTTGCTTGGCCCAAAAGCCGGCGGCGCCCCTTCGGGCAAATTGGCGGACGACATCAAGGCTGCCTTCGGCAGCTTCGACGGGTTCAAAGAGAAGTTCGAGGCGGCTGGGTTGGGCCGGTTCGGGAGCGGTTGGGCCTGGCTGGTGGTCAACCACGGGAAATTGGAAATTGTCTCCACGGCCAACCAGGATAATCCGCTCATGGGCAAATCGGTTTGCGGTGCCGAGGGCGTGCCGGTGTTCGGTTGCGACGTTTGGGAACACGCTTACTATCTCAAGTACCAGAATCGCCGGGCTGATTACCTGAAGGCCATTTGGAATGTGGTCAACTGGCACGAAGCGGCCAAACTGTACGAAGCCGCGAAGAAATAGGAAGCGCCGGCGGACACGAACTGGGCTAAGCTTTTAGGCTGCAGGGCCGTTCGAGTCGACCCGCAGCCCGCTGGGCTTGGCTCGTGTTCTGATTGAAAATTGACAATTGAAAATTTTCAATTGGCAATTTTCAATTTGCTTGTAGGGGCCGCGGCCACACCCGCTGAAGCGCCGTGTTAGCGGGTCTAGTTTTTGGCCAGGGCCTTGGTAACGGCTTCGTCGAGGGCTTCGCCGCGAAGGTCGCGACCGATGATCTTGCCATCCCCATCCACGAGGAACGTGGCCGGAATGCTCTGGATGCCATATTTTTGCGCGAGTTTGTTCCCCCAGCCTTTGCCGTCAAAATACTGCTGCCAGGTCATGTTCCTGTCTTTGGTAAAGCTTTTGAGCTTTTGCTCATCCTGGTCAAGACTCACGCCAATAATCTCAAAGCCTTTGTCGTGATTTTTCTCGTAAGTTTTGATCACATTGGGGAGCTCGCCGACACACGGAGCGCACCAGGTAGCCCAGAAATCGATTAACACTACCTTGCCCTTGAAGCTCGCGACGGATATGGGCTTGCCGGCCAGATCTTTTTCGTCGAAATCAGGGAACTTAGCTCCTTCGACCAGAGTTCGTTGGATTTTCTTGGAGGCTTCCTGCTGTTTCATGCCTTCGAGGATTTGGTCGGCGTTTTTGGCTACTTTAGTGTCCGGGTAATCGGTCTTCACCTGTTGGATCAATTCCGAGGCTTTGTCGCTTTGATCCAGAATCTGAAGGTAGAGCATGGCTTTCATCAAAAGGATCTGAGCCGCATCGTCGGTCTTCTCGCCTTTGTGCTTCTCAATCAGAGCATCAAATTCTTTGAGTTCGTCGGACAGGTCAGCTTCGCTCTTTTTGCCTGCGCTCAGTTTCTCCTTAACTTTGCCAACGAGCGCCTTGAGGTCGGAAGAGGCACTGCCGGCCTCTGCGGCGAGGAGCGGTCGAGCAGACCAAACAAGGCTAAGCACGGCCAGGAGCGTGAGAATGCGGATTTTCATAGAGTGAGCACGATCGTTCAAGGTTCTACCGAAGTCAATTAGGTTTTCTGACAGCAAGGGTAACCGCTCAGTCATTGCTGGGGGGCGCGGCTTGGTGGGGCGAGGCTCCCGCTGAGCCCTAACTGAAAGGATCAGGGCTCGGCGGGAGCCTCGCCCCACCAAGACTACCTACTTTTTCTGGGTCGCTTTGGCCCAGGTATCTTTCAGGGTGATGGTGCGGTTGAACACGAGCTTGGCCGGAGCGCTATCTTTATCCAGAGTAAAGTAAGCCAGGCGCTCGAACTGGTAACGCAGTTCCGGGCTGGCCTCGCGCAAGCTCGGCTCGCACTTGGCGGTCAGGACCTCCAAAGAGTGCGGGTTGAGGTGCGCTTTAAAGTCTCCTGCCGCGTCGGGTTCGGCCACGGTGAAGAGCCGTTCATAGAGGCGCACTTCGGCGTCGATTGCCTGGGCGGCGCTGACCCAATGGATAGTGCCTTTGACCTTGCGACCGGCGGTGAGGCCGCCCGTCTTGCTATCCAGGTCAGCGGTGCAGTGCAGTTCGGCGATTTTGCCGCTCGAGTCTTTGACGACTTCATCGCATTTGACGATGTAAGCATATTTGAGGCGAACTTCGCCGCCGGGCCGCAAACGGAAATATTTCGGCGGAGGCGACTCCATAAAATCATCGGCTTCGATGAACAACTCACGGCTGAAGGGGACTTTGCGCGAGCCTGAGCTCGGCTCTTCCGGGTTATTAATGGCATCGAGCTGTTCCACCTGCCCGGCGGGGTAATTGGTAATCAGGACCTTAATGGGCCGCAAGACGGCCAGGCGGCGAAGCGCCCGCCGGTTGAGGTCTTCGCGGATGGCATATTCCAGGACGGCGACATCCGTCAGAGCGTTGTACTTGGTGATGCCGATGTTGTACGCAAAATCGCGCAACGCCTGGGGGGTCACGCCCCGGCGCCGAAGCCCGCTAATCGTCGGCATCCGCGGGTCGTCCCAGCCCGACACCAGCCCCTCGTTGACCAATTGCATGAGCTTGCGCTTGCTCATGACGGTGTAACCGAGGCTCAGGCGGGCGAATTCGTATTGGCGGGGAAGTGGGCGAGGCAAGTCGAGGTTTTCCAGGATCCAATCGTATAAAGGCCGATGAACCTCGAACTCCAGCGTGCAAATCGAATGGGTGATCCCCTCGATGTAATCGCTCAGGCAATGCGCGAAATCGTACATCGGGTAAATGCACCATTTATCTCCTGTATGATGATGTTCGGTATGCCGGATGCGGTAGAGGACCGGATCACGCATCCAGATATTGGGCGAGCTCATGTCGAGTTTGGCTCGAAGAGTCCGAGCGCCATCGGGGAATTCGCCGCCTTTCATCCGGGTGAATAGATCGAGGTTCTCTTCAATCGAACGGGTGCGGAAGGGGCTGTCTTTTCCAGGCCGATCGGGAGAGCCGCGGTATTGATCGGTGTCTGCCGCTGAGAGGTCGTCCACATAAGCCAGGCCTTTGCTGATCAGCACGCGGGCATAGCTGTAGAGCTGGTCAAAGTAGTCGGAGGCGTAAAAGGGCTCGAGAGCGGGCGCGAGGGAAATATCGGCGCGCCCACTCACAGCGGGCAGAAAAAAATCCGGCTGGCAATTAACGACTTGTTGCGCGGCAGATTGGCCTTTTTCCTTCAGGCCGAGCCGGTCATCGGCCCAGGCGCTGATTAACCAGCGGACATCTTCGGTGATGGAGTCCACATACTCGACGTCTTCCTTGGTTGGGTTGGTGTCATCCATGCGCAGGTTACACACGCCGCCGAACTCGCGGGCGATGCCGAAATTCAAACAGATCGATTTAGCGTGGCCGATGTGGAGATAGCCGTTGGGCTCGGGCGGAAAGCGGGTATGAATCTGCGGATATTTGCCTTCGCGGACGTGTTGCGCCACGATGTCGCGGATAAAATCGGACGGCGCGGCGGGTGCCGCAGGGGCGGAAGCTTGAGAAGGTTGATTAGACATATTCCAGAGGGAGGTAAAGCGGAGCGGCAAGCCTGGGCTTACTTGGGCTTGAGCTGCGGGAATAAGATGACGTCGCGAATGCTTTCCTGCCCGAGGAGCATCATACACAAGCGATCGATGCCCAGGCCCATGCCGCCGGCCGGGGGCATGCCGTGTTCCAAGGCCACCAGGAAATCTTCGTCGAGTTTTTGTTGCTCGCCGCCGGCCTGGTGCTCGAGGCGCTCGCGTTGCTCGATCGGGTCGTTCTGTTCGGTGTAGGCCGGGGCGATCTCCTGCCCATTGATGCAGCATTCGAAAACCTCGACGGTGTCGGGATCCTCAGCGGACAGCTTGGCCAGCGGGATGAGTTGCTTGGGTGCGTGAGTAACAAAGGTCGGGTCAATCAGCGTCGGCTCGATTAATTTCTCGAACACCGCCTGGGTCACTTCGAAATCCTCGTATTCCTTGGCGAGCTCGGCGCCCAAACTGAGCGCGCGCTCGCGCCGGGTCTGGGGGCTTAGGTCGAACCAATCGGCCCCGGCTCGTTCACGCAACAGGTCCTTGTAGCGCACGCGCCGCCAGGGAGGAGTCAGGTCGATGGTTTTAGTGACTTGGTCGGAGGCGTCTTTGTGCTCGATGCGGAGTGTGCCCAGCACGTTGCGGGCAACCTGGCAGATCATCGATTGCACCAGTTCCATCATGCTCTCGTAATCGCCATAGGCCTCGTAGGCCTCGAGCATGGTGAACTCGGGATTGTGTTTGCGCGATAGGCCTTCATTGCGGAAGTTGCGGCCGATTTCGAACACGCGGTCCATGCCGCCGACCAGAAGCCGTTTGAGGTACAATTCCAGGGCGATCCGCAAATAAAAGTTGCAGCCGAGAGCATTGTGGTGGGTTACGAACGGGGCCGCCGCCGCTCCGCCGGGAATGGCCTGCATCATCGGCGTTTCGACTTCGACGAAGCCCCGTTGATGAAGGAAATCGCGAATTTCCCTCAAAATTTGGCTGCGCTTGAGAAATACGTCTTTGACCTCGGGATTGGCCATCAGGTCAAGGTAACGCTGACGGTAACGGATTTCGGTGTCGGCCAGCCCATGCCATTTTTCCGGGGGCGGACGCAGGGCCTTGGCCAGGATCTTAAAGGCGGTAAGTCGGATGGAGATTTCGCCGGTTTTGGTGGTGAAAAGAGTGCCGGTGGCGCCAATGAAATCGCCGAGGTCCAGGTGCCGGAAGATGTCGAATTGTTCGTCCCCCAGGACATTTTTCTGGGCGTAGACTTGCAGGCGTCCGCTTTGGTCGCGCACATCGATGAACATGCTTTTGCCCATGTCGCGGTGGGCGGTCACGCGGCCGGCGACCGAGGCTTCGCGGCCTTCGGCATAGTTGGCGCGGGCTTCGGCACATGTTTCCTTCGGGGCGAATTTGCTCCGGAAGGGGTCGATACCCTTGGCGCGCAGGGCGGCAAGCTTTGCGCGGCGTTGTTCAATCAGTGAGTTGGTCTCGTCCATAGCAAACGCGGGGCTAAATAAACACGGAAAGACCGGCGTTGTCCAAGGCGAAAAGGCAGGGGAGCGGGGAAGCCGGGGCGAACTGGGGTGATGGAGAGATGGAGAACTGGGGCGCGGCGTTATTTCTTTTAAGTGACACTGACACCCCGCTTCAGCGGGGTGTCAGGTGCTGGTAAGACCTCGGAAACCGTTTCAACGGTTTTTCGCGCGCCGTGCAAACCGTTGAAATTAAAACGGTTCCTGATGCGTGTCATCAGAACTGCGTGGAGCGGATGCGATTAGACCATATTTCGTATATTGACACTGTGTTGTATATACCTAATCAATATATATCTACTACAATAATGCTTCTACTATGTAATATTCTTATATATTTAGGGGCGGTTGCATGGGAAACGCACAGGCAAAAAAGCGGATGTTCGGCCGAGAAGGCTTCGGAAAACACGAGTGATCTGTGTTGACGGCGGTGCAGTATCAGGGCTGGAGTCAGGGCGCCAAAAGCACGATTGTCCCGAATAAAGGAGCGGCAGTGAAGGGGGCAGGGCAATAGATGCTAAGCGTTCAGCAAAAAAAGTGATGCGCTAAAGTTCACGGGCTCAATGATAAGGGCGGTGAATGTACAGCCTCATTCGACCAAAGTTTTGACCTTGGTGACGCTGGCCTTTCTTGGGCTGGCGGCGGCCTTCTATTTGGATCTCTGGGGGCACCCGGCGCTGGACCGGGCCATTCCGCTGGTCGACACGAACTTTATCAGCACGGCGACGGCCCGGATGTCGGTGGCGGACCTGATGCGCAGCGGTGGGGACATTTCGAGCCTGGACTGTTACGGATGCCACGAGAAGAACAAGCCGCTGAAGCTCAAGCTGGATGCCGAGGGAAACGTGGTCGTGCCCAAGGAACATGATGACATCGTGATGGGGCATGGCCGGCACAACCGCAACAACAACTGCTTTAATTGCCACGACGAAACGAACCTGGAGCTACTGCAGACCCGGGACGGCCGCCATCTGAAGATCGAGGAGAGCCCGGCGCTCTGTGGCAGTTGCCACGGACCGACCTACCGGGATTGGGAAGCGGGGGTTCATGGGCGGACGAGCGGGTATTGGAAACGAAGTCTTGGTCCCATCGAGCGCAAAGTCTGCACGTCCTGTCACAACCCGCATTCTCCGCCCTTTCCGCCGCGTCAGCCCGCCCCGCGGCCGCATTTGCTTCATCCTCCGGCAGAGGTCGCAGCTAAAGATAATTAACCACGGATGAACACGGATGAACACGGATTAGGGACCGAGGAGGCTGGCGGTCCGGCCAACGAAAGGGGCACTTCGCGGCGTGGTTTTTTGCGGACTTCGGCAGTTCTGGCGTCGGGCATGGCGGCGCTGGCAGCGAGCCTGGCGCCGTTGCGGGAGTTGACGGATTGCACGACGGTGGAGCGGTTCCTGCAGAAGCACTACAAGGAGATGACCCCGGAGGAGATGAACAAGGTGCTGGAGCGGATCGCGCGCGAGGTCGAAAAACAATACGCGGTGCGCCCGCAGGTCAAGGATTACAAGCCAATGGACGGGGTGGAGTTTGTGTATTGTTTGAACCTGACCCGCTGCATTGGGTGCCGTAAGTGTGTGCACGCCTGTGTTGCCGAAAACAACCAGTCGCGCAACCCGGAAATCCAATACATCCGCGTGCTCAAGATGCCCCATGGGTCGTTGGACATGGAGAAAGGGGATCATTATTACGCGCCGGAGTCGGTGCCGGAGAAGGGATTTTTTTACCTGCCAGTGCAATGCCAGCAATGCAAGAACCCGCCGTGTGTCAAAGTCTGTCCGGTCAAAGCGACGTGGCAGGAACCCGACGGGATCACGGTAATTGATTATGACTGGTGCATCGGCTGCCGGTACTGTGAAGCGGCTTGTCCCTATTTCGCCCGACGCTTTAATTGGACGCGGCCCTCGATTCCGAAAGAGCGGTTGAACCCGAACATGTCCTACCTGGGCAACCGCCCGCGGCGGCAGGGGGTCATGGAAAAATGTCATTTCTGCGTTCAACGCACGCGCCAGGGGCGGTACCCCGCGTGCCTGGAGGTGTGTCCCGCCGGGGCCCGGAAATTCGGCAATGTTCTGGACCCGGACAGCGAGGTGGCCTACATCCTCAAAAACAAACGGGTGTTCATTCAGCTCAAGGAAGAATTGGGGACGTCTCCGCGGTTTTTCTACTACTTCGACGTATGAGCCTGCAAACCAAGACGAGGAACTACCTGGTATTCTTGTGGCGTTGCTTGCGGATCGCGTTTGTTGGGGATTGGCGGTATTACACCTGGATGGGGGCGTTGAGCTGCGTCATCCTGCTGGGGATCAATGCCTATGCCAAGCAGTTCGTGCACGGGTTGATTGTCACCGGCATGAGCGACCAGGTTTCCTGGGGTGTCTACATTGCGAACTTCACTTTTATCGTGGGTGTGGCTGCCGCGGCGGCCATGCTGGTTATCCCGGTCTACATTTACAATAACAAGGAACTGCATGACCTAGTGATTTTTGGGGAATTGCTGGCCGTGGCCGCCATCCTGATGTGCCTGGCATTTGTCACGGTTGACTTGGGCCGGCCCGATCGGTTTTGGCACCTGATTCCGGGGATCGGCCAATTCAATTTTCCGGGATCCATGTTGAGCTGGGACGTGATTGTGCTCAATGGGTATCTGCTGCTGAACCTGCACATCTGCGGCTACCTCCTGTATTGCCGCTACATTGGGAAACCTCCGGCCACGTGGTTTTACATCCCGTTCGTGTTCATTGCGATTGTTTGGGCGGTCTCGATTCACACCGTGACGGCGTTCCTGTATGTTGGGCTAGGTGGGCGGCCATTCTGGAATTCGTCAATCGTTGGTCCTCGTTTCCTGGCCTCGGCATTCACGGCCGGACCGGCGCTGATTATCCTGGCATTGCAAATCATCCGGCGCGTGACCGATTACCGGATCGGAGACAAGGCGTTATTGACGCTGCGCAGCATCGTCCAGGTCTCGATGCTCATCAACGTGTTCCTGCTGGCCAATGAAATCTTCAAGGAATTCTACACGCGGACCTCCCACGTGGCTTCGTCAAAGTATCTGTTGTTCGGGTTGCACGGGCATCACGCGCTGGTGCCGTGGATTTGGACGGCCATCGCGTTCAACTTCATTTCAATGGGACTGCTGGTGCTGCCGTTGAGCAAGAGCCTGCGTTACCTCAATCTGGCTTGTGTTTTGGCGATTGTGGGCATTTGGATCGAGAAAGGCATGGGCCTGGTAGTGCCGGGCTTTATCCCCACGCCTTTGGGCGAAATGGTCGAGTACTCTCCTTCGCTGAACGAGACGCTGGTGTGCCTGGGGATTTGGGCCTTCGGCATTCTGGCCTACACGGTGTTCTTGCGGATGTCGATTCCCATTCTCCAGGGCCGCCTGGCGCAAGCCAATGAGGCCGAGCCCCGGCCTAGCCGAGGGATCTTGGTTCGGGCGCTCCAAGAGCCGCAGCCGAATCGTTGACGCGTTGAAACGTTAAAGGGTGAGCATTAAAACTTAAAAAGATTCGCGCTCGCTTCGTATATTTTCATGCATAGCGGTAAGGATAACCAAAGACTCGCGCTCGATGCACGGCTGTCGCGAAGCGTTTGGAGTGCGCGGAGCTTGCTCCCGCTTTTGTGCGCCGCTGCCAACCCTTCCGCCTCCAAAGCGCCGGCAAGCCGGGCGCACTCCAAGCGCTTCGCGAAATGCGGCCGCGGCGGGATTCATGTGAGCAGCCTGCCACAAATGGGGCGGCCACTGCCGTTACACTTTTGCCCTGACAAAGCAAACTGGAAGAGCTCGCCCTTGTGCGGCGAAACCGTAAGGCAAACCTTCGTTTGTGCGGGCTTCCAGCACCTGTCAAAACCAAGTCACACGCAGTATTAAATCATGAAACGAATAATCCTAATCAGCGCGGCCGCTTTGATGATGGCCGCGGTATCCGCCTCGGCGGGCGATGTCAAAGAAACCTTCGCAAAAGCATGCGCCAAATGCCACGGACCCGATGGCAAAGGCGATACGAAGATGGGTAAAAAGGCTGAAGTCAAAGACTTTAGCGATGCCAAAATCCAAGCGTCGTTCAAAGATGCAGAGCTGACGAAAGCCATCAAAGAAGGAGTCAAGGATGGCGAAAAGCTCAGGATGAAACCTGCTGAAGGTGTTAGCGACGAAGAAATTAAAGCCCTAGTCGCCTACGTGCGCGGGCTCAAGAAGTAAGGGCAAGTCAGTACATTGCGGCGCGCGGACACTCTTGTCTGCAGCAATGTCCTGGCTAGAGACCAACACCCCCGTTCTCAGCGACAACCAGTGGGTGGGTTGCTGCGGACTGGAAAGTCCGCGCGCCGTGGTGGTCGCTTTCAAATGGCTGGGCAGGTGAACTCGTCGTCGGTGACCGCGGACACTGGCCGGGGCCTGGCTTCAGGCACATCCAATTTCAGCCGGCCCTGGGCGCAGCAGCAGAGTTGACCTTCGGCATCGAGAGTGCTCAGGATTAGCGCGCCGTCTTTGATCTCCAGGATTCGCTTCTGTGGGCGGCCATCCTTGCCGCAAACTTCGGCGCACCAATGGCCTTCCAGCGCCTCGGACAGCAGATCCGACGAAGTAGTCGCTGCGCCGCCGGGCCCGAGAGGCACGGGTTCGCCGGGCGAGAGATGCTTCAGGCCGGTGACGGCTGACGGCAGTTCAGGCGCTTCTGCGGGCGCGGGATTCCCGTTAGAGGTGGCGATCTTTTGCTCTTGCGCCATCAAGGCGGCCGAAAG
>Ga0210409_10001225_pt1 | contig 34759 bp, 21 predicted proteins | sample IncBWH17MmetaG_FD_161649 | JGI IMG/M metagenome (GOLD analysis project Ga0210409, IMG submission 161649) | Forest soil microbial communities from Barre Woods Harvard Forest LTER site, Petersham, Massachusetts, United States - Inc-BW-H-17-M | ecosystem: Environmental > Terrestrial > Soil >... | reverse complement strand
GCGGAGCCTTGCCCGCGCAGCCCATTCACGACCTGCGTATCTCCTTGCGCCGATGCATCCTCATCGCAGACGTAATGTTGGACCTCGATCCCGCCTGCGACTGGAAGGCCATGAAGAAATCGGCGCGGCGCATGTTTGAACGGCTCGGGGCCCTTCGCGATACCCAGGTTCTTATGGAATGGATTGAGAAGCTCGGCGCTCCGGGCGAGGCTTCTGCTGTTGCGCTTCTCGAGGCCCTGAAAAAGAAGCATGAACAGGAACGCATCGACGCCCGGGCGGCCGTCCGGGAATTTGACCGCAAGCAATGGCGGACCTGGCGAAGAGAATTTTCCAAACATTACCGCCGTGTTGCTTCCGACCGGCCTGCCTGCGAATCCCTGCTTCTGGAAATCTGGGAGAGCCTTCGCGATTTGAATCGCCGCGCGCAACGCGGCCGGAGCCTTCTCGCCTATCACCGCCTGCGCGTGGGCCTGAAGAAGTTCCGCTACGCCGTGGAGAATTTTCTTCCCTCGATGTACCAGGGCTGGGCGCCCGATCTGAAACAACTGCAGGATTTGCTGGGTGAAGTTCACGACCTCACGGTTCTCGATCAAATGATCGTGAAGAGCCGGAGCCTTTTCGAGGAAAGCGTCTTTACCGGGTGGCGCGCGAAATTGCAGCACGAACGATCTCTTCGGCTTCAGCAATATCGGGAGAGGATGGGCGGGAAGTCTTCACCACTCCACGTTTGGCGCGAGGGATTGCCGGCCGAGAAAGATTTGCGCTCCACGGGTCTTGCGCGGCTCGGAGAATGGGGCTCGTTCGTGACGCCTGATTTTCCCCGAGTCCGCCGGGCGGCGCGGCTTTCCTTGCAGCTGTACGATGGGCTCGCGAATTGCGGCTTGATCGCCAAAGAATCTCAGATCGAAGAGCGGTTCATCTTGCAAGCGGCGGCGCTGCTTCAGGAAGCAGGGCGGTTCAAGAAAGGCAAGTCCTACCACAAAGAGTCCTACCGGATGATCCGCAAGGTTCCTCCGCCTCCGGGCTGGACGAAGCGAGACCTTGAATTTGCGGCGCTCGTGGCGCGGTTTCACCGGCGCGCCTTGCCGTATCCCGATCATCAAAAATTCAGGGTTTATGAAATGCCCTTGCGCCAGTCGCTCATCCGGCTCGCTGCCATTTTGCGCCTCGCGGATGCCTTCCAGACGAAATCGTACCGCGCCATCCGGCGACTGCAAGTCGAAAACGGCCCGGGATTCCTGATCATTCGCGCCGAGGGCTTTCGCGATCGAGATCCCATCCATTCAAAATTGTCCGTGGCCAGGCGGTTTTTGGAATTTGTCTGCCAGCGATCGGTTCACATCCTGGCGCCCGGAACGCGCATGATGGTTCCTCGAATCGTGCGGCCGGCCAAGCGCAGCGACGCCGCCTAGTGGCGCACGCTTCAGCCGGCGGGGGTTTTAGTCCATGCTTGCGCCAAAACCCCACAGGCTGAAGCGTGTGCCACTAAAACACGAGGCGCAGTGAAAACTGCGTGACTCGAGGATCATTGGCGCTCGTAATTGTGCCGAATGTGAAAGGCTGTGCCGTTGGCGCCTGATAGAACCGGTTTGGCTGGTTAAAATTGGGATGATTGAAGAAATCAAACATGTCCGCGCGGAACTGAAGTTGCATGCTTTCTCGAATCGCAAAATTCTTTTGAAACGTTGCATCAAAGTTGTTTAAGTTTGGCCCAGTCACAATGTCGCGTCCCGCGTTCCCATAGGTGAATGCTGCTGGCGCAGCAAAACAAGATGTATTGAACCATTGCGCAGGCGTTTTCGGGCCACCATTTGGATTACAGACCAGATTCGGCCGCTCCGATATATTGGACTGCGTTGCTGTGGGCTCACCGTTATTGGCGACATCCGACGTGAGATTGACGGTAAAAGGGGACCCGCTTTCGAGCGTATAGATGCCTCCGACTTGCCACCCTCCCAAGATAGTATGCGTCCAGCCCTCTGTCTTTTCCAAAAACGGGAGTTCGTATAGGAAGCTGGTCACAAAACGATGGCGGTGATCGAAATCCGATAGCCCCTTCTCTGCCGCGATGTTCATCGGGTCCTGCGGCAAATTTGAACCGGCGTTATTCGATCCGGGATTGGAGGCGTTATCCAATGCCTTCGACCATGTGTAATTGGAATCAATGACTAGCCCGCGCCAGGCACGTTGAGTCAGGGTTAGCGTAAGAGCATGATATTTTTCCCAGCCATCCCAAGTGACAGATTGGAATCCACTCATCTGTGGAATGGGGCGGACGTGCCCGCCCCCCGGAGCCAACGCGGTGTCGGGGAAGAGATTTTGCATTGTCAGGTTGTCGGCATGCACGGTATACGATCCGATGTACTGCGCCTGGAATGAGGTGGAAGAGGAGAGGCTCCGCTGGATGGATAGATTCCAGACGTTGTTGTATTCGATTTTGAAGTCGTGGTTGAGGTTATTCGCGCTGATCGATCCCGTTGGAGATGCGGCCAAAATGTTTTCCGTGTTACAAGTCCCCCCGCACGCAGTGCCGCTATTCGTCACCGTTTTCGCAAAATAGAAGGGCAGGTTTAACGCGGCATTTTGGATGATGCTGTAAGCCGCTTGATTGGTATAGATTCCGAATCCGGATCGAATCACTGTCTTGTGGTCCGGCAAGCTCCATGCAATCCCGATTCTTGGTGCCAGGCGCAATGGCCGACCCTGAAGCAAGCTGCGGTCCCACCCCGCCTGCGCCGAAGTGACAAAGGGTATGGGGATGAAAGTCAATAGTGACGAGGCAGCCGGAGAAATTTGGCCCTGGTCATTGCTGGCGATGACAAACTTTCCGCCGGGCGCCAGGGTATTCACAACCGCTATGTTGTTGTTCACGTCGGTGACATTCTGGTTGTATTCGTACCGGAGACCGATATCGAGCTTGAGGCTCGGGAGAATTTGCCAACTATCCTCAATGTAGGTGTGAACCCAATTGGTCCGGCCAAGCAGCGCGCCGCGTCCCGCAACCCCTACTTGCGCTTGATTGGGATTTCCATTGAGGAAGTCGCTTAGAGAATTGAAGCGGAACGAACCCCTCGCGTTGTTGGCATTCACGGGATCGAAATCCAGGTGGAAAAAATAGCCGCCGAATTTCACGGTATGAGTTCCACGGTGCCAGATCACGTTGTCATACAACTCATAGTTATTATCGACGCGCGAAACATATTGTGTGGTTTCTCCCATGGAAGTGAAGCCGGTGATGGAGACCGAAGGATATCCCGTATCCAGAGGGTTGGAAGTAACCCCTTGCAAACCCGTCGGCGCCGCAAAATTTGTTCCTGCATTTGGGCTGCTTTGTCCTCCACCGACCCACAACCATCCAAATCGCAATTCATTGATCCAGGAAGTATTGAAGGCGTGGGTCCACGCCGAGGAAAGGTTGTCCGTGTGCGTTCTCAAATTGTATCCAAAGCCAGGCAGGAGCGCTTCGTTGAGCGCCCCCAATCCAAAGGGATTGAACTGGTTCGCGTCGAAGATCGATACGCGAACAAAGGCGCTGTCCTTGCCGGAGAACGTATGATCGACCCGTGCGTTGTGCTGGTTCACTTCTGACCTGGCCAAATCCGTCGCCAGCAGATTATTGGACGCGACGGACTGGTTCGTCGCATGCGGGACTTTTGCCAAGATCGCGGCCGCCACTGGATCGGGAATCGAAGCGCGTTCAGCATCCGTGGGAACGGTAAACCTCTGGGTTTGGGTTTGATGAGTCCGTTGTCCCTCGTAATTCACGAAGAAAAATGTCTTGTCCTTTAGGATTGGTCCGCCGAGGCTCCCGCCAAACTCATTCTGTTTGTAGGGAGGAGTAGGCGCCGTGGGCGAATTGAAGAAATTTTTGGCATTGAAGATATCGTTGCGGACAAATTCGAACACACTGCCATGCAGGCGATTAGTCCCGGACTTTGTGATCACGTTGATGACCCCGCCGGACTTACCACCGAATTCCGCGCCGTAGGAAGTTTGATCGACGTTGAATTCTTGAATATCATCCACCGACGGGTTCAAAACCTGGTTGTTAAAGTATTCATCGGTGATGCTGACGCCATCAACGAGGTACAAATTATGACCGCCGCGCTGGCCGAGAATTCCCCATGTCTGTCCAGTCTGCTGCAGCGCCCCTCCGCGCGTGCCGGCCGGAGCGTGTGTTATTCCCGGCGTTAGCCCGACTAGATCAATGAATTGACGTCCCTTGAGCGGAAGATTGATGACCTGCTGTTGCTCGACGGTATCCTGAATGGCAGCCGATTCCACTTGTAGCAAACCGGGCGTGACGCTCACGGTCAAGGTCTCGCTCTGTTCTCCGAGTTCCAGGGTAAATGCCTGGCGGACACGTTCGCCGGCATGCAACTCGACATTGGGCTGCAAAATCTGCTTGAACCCCTGGACGCTCACCGTCAAGTCGTAGCGTCCGACGGGCAATTGGGCCAGCAGGTATTCTCCCGAGCTGTTGGTCTTGGTTTCGTAGCTTAGATGCGTACTGGTCTCGAGAGCCGCCACGGCAGCGTCGGGGACGACGGCGCCGCTAGGGTCACGGACGACACCGTCAATTTCTCCCGTGTTCATTTGGCCAAACACGACAGCCGCACCAAGCGACAGAATGCCAGTCAAAAAAACTGCCCCACGGAAGATATTTGAGAATTGTTTCAACATCTGATGGCCTCGGCTTGACGGAAGGATTTCTTCACGCAAAGATTCCACTGAATTATCGAACAAGGAAAGTCTCCGGGATTGGTCCACACCCATGGAGCCATCCAACCGTCCCGTGAAATACGCACTCTGACGCTGCAGCGTCAAAATTACACTGGAATCGAAACCTGCGGCTGTAAGGATGTTGTAAAAAGAGGGTAGTAGGACAGGCCTCAGCCTGTCGGGTTTGGATTTTTGGTATGTACCAAAAAAGGCAGACAGGCTGAAGTTTGTCCTACACGGAACAAATTAGTGGGAAACGGCCTCGGTCGTCTCGGCTTCTACTTGCCGCGCCGGGTGCTCCACGCAGGGCAAATGCAGGGTAAACGTGCTGCCGCGCCCCGGAGCGCTCTTCACGGTGACCTGCCCTTGCATCGCTTCCACGATGCTCTTGGCCAGTGGCAGACCCAGGCCGGTGCCATGAATTTGCGCGGCCGTCACGGAAGGGCTGCGATAGAACGGCTCGAAAATATGGCGTATTTCCTCGGGAGCAATTCCGATCCCCCGGTCCGCGACGCTGATCTGGACTTCTTTTCCGGTCAATCCATGTTCGGTGAGCCGCGCCTGAATTCCAATCCACTTTTGTTCGCTGCCGTATTTCAGCGCGTTGGTGATCAAATTCTGGACGCATTGGGAAAGGGCCGGGAGATCGCCCACGATTCGAGGCAAATTCGGCTCGATTTGTTGTTCCACGTGGAACCCCGCCGTTCGAATGAGTCCCGCCGTGCCGGAAAGCGCGGCGTCGAGAATCTCCGTCACAGGCAGCGGGCGAAGGCTGTAGCGCTGCTGGCCTTCGCGGATCGCGGCGAACAGCAGGATTTGCTCGACCATTTCGAACAGTTTCCTGGCCTGCGCGCCGATCACCGCTCCATATTGTTCCAACTGCGGTCTTCCTTCCACCACGCCGTGGGCGATATTTTCAGCCGCGGAGCTAATAACCGTCAGGGGAGTTCTCAGTTCATGCGAAACCGCGGTGACGAAATCCATTTGCAGCTTGGCCAGCCGCTGCGCGCGCGTGCTCGTAAAGATCAGGATCGCCATACTGATCACCAGCAGCAGAAGCACGCCAAAACTGATCGCCAGATCGCGGCGGCGCGAATCGGCGATGAAAGCGCCGAGGGCTCCTCCCCGGCGATGCCTCACGATCAAGCGCCAGTCCTGTTCCGCGCCCACGTCGGAGAAGAGCGGAAACCAGGTGATGGGGACCGATGCCGCCGGGCCATTTTCTTGCGTTGGCGTATGAAAAATATGAATCGGAGATTCCTGGCCGTTGCCGCGCAGGCGTCCAAAAATATTCATGGTGCCGTCCGCGTCGGCAATTTCGGCGTTGCCAAAATCCGGGTCCGAAGAATAGAGAGGATGTGCCGCGTCCTTGCCGTTGGTGACAGCGACCTGATAATCCAATCCTTCCGTGCCGCGGAAGTATCGCTGCGCGAGGCCGGGAAGAATGTTGTTTTGTACGTCCTCCCTGTCCAGCGCGATCACGATCCAATCCACCGCATTTCGCGTTGATGTTTGGCGGTCCGCGGAAGCGGTAGCATTGTGCGCAAAGGGGTGGAGCAGCGCAGGGATGCGCGGCTCGAACTGCCAGCCGGCCAGGGCCCCGCCGGCATAAAAACGGTTAGCGAATTCCGAATTTGCGTCCAGCGCCGCCGCGTTCGTTTCCCCGGGCAAGGCGGAGGATCCGCCGTCAGCGGGTTTGGAGGCATACTGTCGCAGTTCTTCGCGCAACCCTTCGAGACTCGAAGGCCAGTCGCTCATCTCGAAACGCTGGCCGGAAGGAGGAAGACCCAGCACTTGCGCGGCGGGAGCCGCGTCGAGCCGCAAAATGTACAGCTCCGCGACGAGATTCCGATTCGCAGTTGTTTTTTTCCACTCCGAGAACCTTCGAGCGAGCTGGTCCGAATCATCCTGCGCGTTGGAGTCAGGATCGACGCGCAAGGCCACGCAAATTTCGGAGAAGACGCGGAAGAAATCGAGATGCCAGTTGATCATGGACATCTGCAAACTATCGGCAAGACGGATGCTGGTTGCTTCGCTGACCTGGTCGCTCCAGCGGTATTGCAGCACTCCCAAAACGATTACCACCATCACGGCCAGGATAATGATGACCGTCGAGAATTCACGCTCTTTGATATGCAATTTCATAATTCGCCGCGCTAAGCCTTGAACTTATAGCCTAAACCCTGCACCGTCAGAATTAATTTCGGCTGCTTCGGATCGTCTTCCAATTTTTGGCGCAGGCTGGCGACGTGCACATCCACGGTGCGCGTATACATGTCCGCGCTGTAGCCCCACACTTGCTTTAGCAACTCGTCGCGCGAAAGCGTGGCTCCGCGATGCTCGATGAAATAACGCAGCAACTGAAATTCGCGCGCCGAAAGATTCACTGGCTTTCCGCCCCGCGTGGCCTCCGTTCCCACCAGGTCGACGTGAATCGCTCCGAAATCGAGGCCGCCGGTTTGAGCCGTCGGGCGGATGGGCGCGCGGCGCATTAGCGCCTCGACCCGGGCCATCAGTTCCAGCATGTTGAAAGGCTTGGTGACGTAATCGTCCGCGCCTATCTTCAGGCCATTGACCTTGTCGCTGGTTTGCCCGCGGGCGGTGAGCATGAGAATCGGAGTGATGAGTCCGGCCTCGCGGATGCCCTTGCAAACGTCGAACCCGTCGCGCTTGGGCAGCATCACGTCGAGGATGATCAGGTCAAACGGGAGCTGCGTGGCCTTCTCGAATCCTTCATCTCCATTGGCAGCGTAGTCCACAGCGAAACCTTCGTTCCGCAGGCGGTCGCCGACCGTCATCTGCAGCGCCTGTTCATCTTCGATAAAAAGCACGTTTCCGCGCATCCAAACTCCCTGCTAGTACGTCTAAGCCATTGGGTTCCACGCGCTTCTCTGTGCCCTGAAAGTACGCTTATTCCGGTAGAATTCTTGACACTTTTTCTCGAAGGATGCTAGCCTCGATAGATTAACATAGCCTCCGCCAGGTATGCGGAGGCCACTGATGAATCCTAAACGCTCTCCAAACCGCGGATACGGTGTTTGCCTACTTCTGTTATCGGGCGTATTGGTTCTCGGCATCGTCCAATGGAGTTTCCTCCCCATTTTAATTCAGAATGGGCCGGTTGGGAGCGCGGCCACTCTGGAAATGTCAGCGGGGCATTCGTCGAAATTTGCGGCGCCGTTCAAATGCCTGTTCGGAGATGGGCTGAATCCGTGCCTCGTGCAATCGAGAATCACCGTGCGGAGGGTTGCGTACAGAATCTCCCTTTTGCCGGAAGCCCTTGTTTCCGGCAAAGACGATTTTTTCCTTTCTTGCCACCCGCTGCGCGCGCCACCTTCCGCATAAATAAATACAAGCAGGGCTGGTTCCCTGCGGTGATTCCCGTTCAAAATTTAGAGCAGACCGACTCGTTCGCGATGGCGGACTGATCTCTCTCCTTTCTTGCCGGGGCAAAAATGGATTCGTGGGCTTGCGGCGCCGGTGAAATTGCGACGGATATGAATTCGGCCCTGGGAGCTTGCGGATGTGGCGCGCCAAGTGTCTACTATTGGAGACCCGATGATCTCAAATCATTTAGAGCCCGCCGTGCTGGAGGAATTGCGGCAATTGGATTCCTGCAGCGTGGCCAACGCCATCGAAACCTTCGGCGTCCGTTTGCGCAACGCAGGATTCGCCGATTCCAGCGTTCACTGTATTTTTGAAGATTTCCCTCCGTTGGTCGGCTACGCGGCCACGATCCGTGTCCGCACTTCCGATCCGCCCATGGAAGGGGATAGCTATTACTACCGGCTTGACTGGCTGGAGCATTTATTGAGCGTCCCGGCTCCGCGAGTTCTTGTCGTCCAAGATATGGACCATCGCCCTGGGCTGGGATCCTTTATCGGAGACGTGCACGCCAATATCTTGAGGGCGCTCGGGTGCGAAGGAGTGGTGACCAACGGCGCGGTCCGCAATGTCGAGGCCGCGCGAGCTCTTAAGTTTCAAATGTTTGCCGGAAACTTGTCTGTTTCCCACGCTTTCGCGCATCTTTTCGATTTCGGAGGCGTCGTCGAGGTCGGCCAGATGCAGGTCCGGCCGGGCGACCTGATGCACGGAGACCGGCACGGAGTGCAGACGGTTCCGATGGAGATCGCGCAAAAGGTTCCCCCGGTGGTGCGAAGGATGAAAGGCGAAGAACAGGAGATCATCGAATTGTGCCAATCCGGCGCCTTCACGCTCGAAAAGCTCCGGCTGGCGGTAGACGCTCTTAGAATAAAAAGAAAGAATTCGGGGGACTGAGGCAATGACAAGAGATCGTGGAGGTCATCCAGTGAGGTGTGATTACAACTTTTTGAAATTTTTTGTCTTTCTCATTCTTTCCACCGTCCTGATCGGATGCGGCGAGGGGCGCAAGGCCGCCGCCGACGATGCGGCGAACGCTCCTGCCGCCGCCGTCGTGAAAGTGACGCGCGGAAGCATCGCCGACAGTCTGGAGATTGCTTCGGAATTCCAGCCGTTTCAGGAAGTCGACGTGTACGCAAAAGTTTCCGGCTACATCCAAAAACTGTATGTGGATTACGGAACCCGCGTAAAGCAAGGGCAAATCCTTGCCGTTTTGGAAATCCCGGAGCTCCAACAGCAATTGCGGCAGGATGAGGCCTCCGTCCGGCGCAGCGACCAGGAGTTGACGCGTGCGCACGATGATTTGAATCGCGCGCAATCGGCCTATACCGTCGCGCACCTGACCTATACGCGCCTGGCCGACGTGCAGAAGTCGCGCCCGGAACTGGTCGCGCAGCAGGAAATTGACGTCGCCAAAGGGAAGGATCTGGAAGCGGACGCGGACGTTTCCGCGCAGAAGGCGGCGCTGGCCGCGGCCGAAGAGGCCTTGCTCGCCGCAAAAGCGGCGCTCGGCAAGGACCAGGCCATGTTCGATTATGCGCGCATGACCGCGCCCTTCGACGGCGTGATCACCCAGATTTATGCGCGCACAGGAGCTCTGCTTCCGGCGGGAACTTCCTCGAACAAGGGCGATTCGGCGCTTTGCCGCCTCGCGCAAAACAGTCTCCTGCGTCTGGTGATTCCCGTTCCAGAGAGGGCCGTGCCCAATATCCAGGCTGGCCAGTCCGTGGCCGTCGCTGTTTCGGGAGTGAATCGCACTTTTGAAGGAAAAATCGTGCGGTTCTCCGATCAGATCGATACGGCCACACGGACCATGCACACGGAAGTGGATGTTCAAAATCCTAAATACGAACTGGTCCCGGGAATGTACGCCTCGGTCAAAATTCCGCTGCACTCCGTCGCGAAAGTTCTGACGTTGCCCATCCAGGCTGTCCAGGCCGGCGAGGCAGGGAAGGGAACAGTGCTGCTCGTGGATGGCAACAATAAGATCGAATCTCGAACCGTCGCGCTTGGGCTGCAATCCGCCACGGACATTGAAGTCACTTCCGGCCTCCAGGAAAACGAGACCGTAATTTTTGGCGCCCAGGGACAATTTAAAAACGGGGAACTGGTTTCTCCGAAACTTGTCGTACCTTCCTCAACGGAATAGGAGTTTCATATGCCCTCTTTTGCCGTTCGACATCCCTATCTGATTATTGTGGTTTGCTTATTCGTTTTTGTGCTGGGCATGACCAGCGTGGCCCGCATGCCCGTGGACATGTTCCCTCCGATCAACATCCCTGTTGTTCTGGTGGCGACTTTTTACAGCGGCATGCCGCCGCAGCAGATCGAAGCCGACATCACGGATACGTTCGAGCGTTTCTTCACTCTGGCCAGCGGAATCGATCACATGGAATCGCGATCCATGACCGGCGTGAGCCTCATCAAGATTTATTTTCAGCCCGGAACCGACGCCAACGCGGATGTAACTCAAATTTCGAATCTCGCCATGGCGGATCTGCGCAGGCTGCCGCAAGGGACCCTTCCGCCCGTGGTATTGAAAGTTGACGCTTCCAGCCTGCCTGTGTGCTTGCTGACCGTGGAAGGCGAGGGACTCAACGAGACTCAATTGCACGACTATCTGCAGTACCAGATTCGAAACCAGATCGCGGGCGTTCCGGGAGCTACGGTGCCGCCGCCGTATGGCGGCAAGTACCGGCAGATCATGGTGTACGTTGACCCGCTCAAGTTGCAGGCCCACGAGCTCAGTCCGATGGACGTGGTGCGCGCGACAAACTCTTCGAATCTTATCTTGCCGGCCGGAGACGTTCGAATCGGACCGATGGATTACAACATCTACACCAACGCGCAGGTCCTGGACGCCAAAGCCCTGAACAATATTCCGCTGAAGACCGAGGGCCAGAAATCCGTGTTTCTTTCCGATGTGGGCGTGGCGACAGACGGCGCGGCCATGCAGTACAACATCGTCCGCGTCGACGGCCAGAAATCCGTGTACGTGGCCGTGCAAAAGCAGGGCGGGGACACCAATACCATCGCCGTCGTCAACGGTATCAAGGACGCTATCCCCACCTTGCGCGACATTCCTTCCCAACTGAAAGCGCACGTCGTTTTTGATCAGTCCCTCTTCGTGAAGCAAGCGATTTCGACGGTAATGCGCGAAGGCAGCATCGGATTAATTCTGACCGCCATCATGGTGCTGGTATTTCTCGGGAGCCTGCGCGCGACGATAGCGGTTCTGCTGTCGATTCCGCTTTCGGTGATGATCGTGTTTTTCGTGTTATACACGGGCAATCGGTCCATTGACAGCATGGTTTTGAGCGGGTTGGCGCTGGCTTTCTCGCGCCTGATCGACAACTCCGTCATCGTTCTCGAAAATATTTTTCGCCATATCGAACATGGCGAGAGCCCCGGAACCGCGGCGGTGCACGGCGCAAACGAAGTCGTTCTGCCGGTATTGGCCATCACATTGATCGCGGTGGTAGTGTTCTTCCCGGTGACGTTTCTGTTCGGCGTGAGCAAATACTTGTTTACGGCATTGGCGCTCGCGGTGGTGATCGCGCTATTCGCTTCCTACTTCGTCGCGGTGACGGTGGTCCCGCTCTACAGCGCGCGGTTCCTGAGGCCTGTCGAGGCGCACAAGGAGCTCGGCGCGGCGGAAATATCCCGCATGGAGAAGTTTCACTTCTGGTTCAACGCCAAATTCGAGCTGTTGCTGAATTTTTACGAGCGCTGGGTCCGGAAAGCGCTGGACAGTCCGCGCGAAACTCTTTTCGGATTCGGCGCTTTGTTTGTATTGAGTTTTCTTCTCTACCCTCTGATTGGAATTTCATTTTTTCCACGAACGGACGCGGGACAATTTGTGATCAACGTGAAAGCCCCGACCGGCACTCGCATCGAGGTCACGCAGAATTACGTGGAGAAAGTCGAGAATATCGTGCGGCAGGTTGTGCCGGCGGAAGATCTGAACACCATCGTTTCCAACATTGGCGTGATGGCCGATCTCTCTTCGCTGTTCACGCCCAATTCCGGAATGCATACGGCTTTCGTCCAAGTGGGCCTGAAGGAAGACCATCGCGGCAGCAGCTTCGTGTACATGAGCCGGGTTCGCGCGCGCGTGGCTCGCGAGCTTCCCGAATTGCGAACGTTTTTTCAATCAGGTGGACTGGTTGATTCGGTCCTGAATCAGGGAGCTCCCGCGCCGATCGATGTGCAAGTCAGCGGGTCAGACCTGCTAGAAGACGATCGCATCGCGGAAGATCTGGCGCGGCAGTTCCGCGCATTGCCGGGTATCGCCGACGTATACGTGCCGCAGGACATGGACTACCCGGCCTTGCAGGTAAATGTCGACCGCGAGCGCGCCAGCGAACTTGGCCTGGACTCCAGGGAAGTCATCGACAACCTGATTACCTCGCTCACCTCGAACGCCATGATCGCGCCGAGTTATTGGGTCGATCCCAAGAACGGGAACAACTATTTCGTCACCGTTCAATACCCCGAAAATCAGGTGAAATCGCTGCAAGATTTGAAAACGATGCCGCTGCACGCGCTGGGTCTGAAGCTGCCGACTTACCTGGACCAGGTCGCGGAAGTGAAACTGATCCGTTCGCCGACCGAGGTGGACCACTACCAATTGCAGAGAAGCATCGACGTCTATGTAACGCCCACCGGCGAGGACCTTGGAAAAGGCGCCGCGGCAATCACCAAAATTATCGCGGATACCCGCCTGCCTCAGAACATTCGCATCAACCTGCGGGGCCTGGAAGTCACCATGCAATCGTCTTTCAAGAGTTTCGGTTTCGGCCTGCTGCTCGCCGTTCTGCTGGCGTACCTGGTGCTCGTCGCGCAATTCAGTTCCTTTCGAGACCCCTTCCTGATCATTCTTGCGGTGCCCACGGGACTGATTGGCGTGCTCATCACTCTGGCCGTGACTGGAACGACGCTGAATATTCAATCCCTGATGGGCGTGGTGATGCTGCAAGGCATGGTGGTGTCCAACAGCATCTTGATCGTGGATTTCGCCAATGTATTACGGGGCGAAGGCCACAGCGTGCGTGAGGCAGTTGCGCACGCCTGCCGAATCCGCTTGCGGCCGATCTTGATGACCTCGCTGGCCACCATCGTCGGACTCCTGCCCATGGCCCTAAAAATTGAAACGGGCAGCGAAGCGTATGCCCCGCTGGCGCTCGTCATCATCGGCGGCCTGATCTCGTCCATCATACTGACCATCTTTGTCGTGCCCGCGGCATATCTGTTGATCTACCGGGATCGCGAAGCACAGGCTGGCGCTCCGGCCCTAGAGGAGGCGCGCTAATGCATGCGTTTCGGCGGTTCTTGCTCTTCACTTTTGTTTCTGGTTTTGTTTTCAGCGCCTCTCCTTGCGGGGCGCAGACTCCGCCGCAGAATCCTGCTTCCGTTCCACCCGCAGCGCAGAACTCAAACGGACAGATGTTGACTCTGCAGGACGCAGAAAAGATCGCCCTTCAAAACCATCCTCAAATACAAGCGGCGACACAATTGGCTCTGGCCGCCGCGGCGCAGGTGAAGGAAGTTCAATCCGCGTATTATCCGCAAGCAAGCGGGGCTCTCACGGGCGCGGAGGCGGAAAACAATAGCCGGATTTCCGCGGGGTTCCTGAACAGCCCGTCCCTCTTCGACAAGTTTGCCGAGGGAGTCTCCGTGAGCCAACTGGTGACGGATTTCGGCCGGACTCACGAGTTTTCCAAAAGTTCCAACTTCCACGCGCAGGCTCAACAGGAGAAAGTAGTCGCGACGCGCGCCGATGTGTTGCTGGGAGTCAACCTGGCCTATTTTGGCGCCCTGAAGGCACAGTCCGTCCTGCACGTGGCCGAGGAAACCGTGAAGGCGCGGCAATTGGTTGTGGATCAAGTCAGCGCGCTTGCCAAGAGCAATCTCAAGTCCGGCCTGGACGTCAGTTTTTCAAACGTGGACCTGGCCAGGGCGCAGCTCCTTCTGGTGCAGGCACAGAACGATTTGCAGTCTTCGTATGCGCAACTTTCCGATGCGCTGGGTTACTCGGACCAGCGGACATTTCAGCTTGTCGATGAACCTTTGCCGGGCTCCCCTCCTCCCGACGTTGCGCCGCTCCTCGTCGAGGCGTTTCAGAATCGCCCCGAAATCATCGGCCAGGGTCTGGATGTCAAGTCGGCGCAAAGCTACGCCACGGCGGAGCGCGATCTCTGGTTTCCCACGATCTCGGCCGCCGGAGTCACGGGACTGGCGCCCTACAGGCAAGAATCTTTGCCGAGCCGCTACGCGGCGGCAGGTTTCAACGTCAATGTCCCCCTTTTTAACGGACGTCTCTTCAATGCCGAACACACCGAAGCGACGGCGCGGGCTCGCGCGCAGGAACAATTTCTTCGAGACCTTGAGAACCGCATCACTCAGGACGTGCGGACTTCCTGGCTCAACGTCATCTCCGCGTACCAGCGACTTTCCCTTACTCAACAACTGCTGGACCAGACCACGCAGGCATTCGATCTGGCGAAGGGGCGGTATGGGCTGGGCCTGAGCTCGATCATTGAACTCAGCCAGGCGCAGTTGAGTTTGACCGAGGCTCAAGTCGAGCAAGTCAGCGCGCAATACGACTACGAAAGCCAAACGGCCAATCTGAATTACCAGTTGGGCCGAGTGAAGTGAATGAAAGTATCGGCACGGGGGCGGCCGTCTCCGCTCTTGACAACCCAAATTCTCGCGCCCTATGCTGAGGCTCTTGAAAATAGCCATCGGATCAGATCATGCCGGTTTTGAGTACAAAGAAAAAATAAGGGCGGTATTGACTGCGCTCGGGCACGAAGTCCTTGATTTCGGGACGTTCAGCGCGGCCCCGGTCGACTACCCGCTGTTTATCCGTCCAACAGCGGAAGCCGTGGCCCGCGGCGAATGCGAGCGCGGCATTGTGCTCGGCGGGTCGGGAAACGGCGAAGCGATCGTCGCCAACAAGGTGCGGGGCATCCGCTGCGCGCTTTGCTGGAATGTTGAAACGGCGCGCCTGGCGCGGGAACACAACGACAGCAATGTTCTTTCGCTCGGCCAGAGAATGATTCCCGAGGAGCTGGCTCTGGAAATAGTAAAGGTCTGGCTGGTCACGCCATTCGGGGGCGGACGGCATATTCGCCGCATTGCCGAGATCGAACAAGACAATTAAACGCAACCCGAGGTGGTCAACATGAAGTTCTTGAAAATATCCCTCGTAATTGTGTTGTGCCTCGTTGCCGTGCTGGCTGTGGCGATAACGGCGACGGTCGGATGGCGTCCGTTCATTGGCCCGCGCATGCGCCCGCTGACCAATCGAGTGTTCGAACGAACCCCGGAGCGCTGGGCGCGCGGAAAATACCTGGCGGAAAACGTCTCGCTGTGCACCGATTGCCATTCCCCGCACGATTGGACCAAGCACGACGCGCCTATCCCTCCCGGCATGGAAGGCGCGGGCGAGGATATGTCGATATTGAAAGGCTTGCCGGGTCAAATGGTGGCGCCCAACCTCACGCCCGATCCCGAGACCGGAACCGGTACCTGGAGTGACGATGCCCTGGCCAGAGCAATTCGCGAAGGGATCGGGCATGACGGCCGCACGTTATTTCCGATGATGCCGTATCAAGGCTTCCGGCATATGCCGGACGAGGATCTGGCCTCCGTGATTGTGTTCCTGCGTTCGCTGCCGCCTGTTCGAAATCCACTGCCGAAAACGCAAATTATTTTTCCCGTGAAATATCTCATACGCAGCGCCCCCGAACCAGTTACTGATCCCGTGCAGACGCCCGACATTTCCGATCCGGTGAAGCGCGGCAAATTTTTGGTCACCCTGGCGCGTTGTGAAGACTGCCACACGCCTGCGAATCGCGGCGAGCCCATTCCGGGTCTGGATTTCGCGGGTGGGGAGGTTTTCGAAGGCCCCTGGGGGAGAGTTGCCAGCGCGAACCTGACCCCGGATCCGTCCGGCATTCCTTATTACGACGAAGTGTTGTTCTTGCAGGCGATTCGAACGGGTTACGTCAAGGCGCGGCCCTTGAATCAGATCATGCCCTGGCCGCATTACGGCGGCATGACGGAAGAGGATTTAAAGGCAATTTTCGCTTATTTGAAGACAATCAAGCCCGTCCACCACGTCGTGGATAACGCCGAGCCGCCGACGATGTGCGTCATTTGCAATGAAGTGCACGGCGGCGGCGATAAGAATCACAAGAATTAGCAACTCGTCTGGGAACGCCAATCTCCCGATGGGCGGTTTGCAGGACGCCAATCGGGAGATTGGCGTTCCCGGGTTAGAACCGCATCTCAGTGGACTAAGTAGCAGAACCCTGAAAATAATTATGCGCGCGACAGCATTTTAATTCACCGCAGGAAGTTGCGAAACGTCCCAGCCGCCGCCCAGGGCTTTCACCAGGAGAACGGTGGAGGTCAAGCGGCGCGTCAGCAAACTCACGGCAGTTCGTTCATTGGCCAGCGCGGCGCTCTGCGCGGTAATCACGGTCAGGTAGGTATCAAGCCCGCCCTTGTACCGGTTTGTAGTTTGCTCGAGGGCGCGATTGGCGGCGGCGACCGCGGCGTCCTGCGTCTTGGCTTCCTCTTCGAGAACTCGCAGGTCGGACAGGGAATCCTCCACCTCCTGAAATGAGGTGAGCACCGTCTGCTGATAATCCGCAACCAATTCGTCGTAAGTCGCTATAGCTTGATCGGAAACCGCCCGCCTTCGTCCGGCATCGAAAACAGTTTCTGCGGCAGACGCCCCGATGGACCAAAGGGCGCTCGGCCCGGTCAGCCAATTTGGAAAACGACCGCTCTCGAATCCTCCCACGAGCCCCAGGGTGATCGTCGGAAAAAAAGCCGCCCGGGCGATTCCAATTTGTTCGTTGGCGGAGGCGACTTTTCTTTCCGCCTCGGCAATATCGGGCCGCCGTTCGAGCAAATCGGATGGAAGACCGGGAGGAGGCACCGGCGGAGTGGCGGGCAGAGGGGCGGGGTCCAAACTGAACGAGGAAGCCGGCTGTCCGATGAGGACCGCGACGGCGTGCTCGAATTGGTCCCGCGCCGAAGTAATGTCAATGTCCTGTGCGCGCGTTTGCTCGAGCTGCGTGTCGGCCAGGTCCACGTCTTCCCGCGAAGCGACGCCGCCCCTAAAACGGTCCTCTGTGAGTTGCAGGGCTTTGTCAAAGGCGTCCACATTCGTATCAAACAGCTTTTTCTGCGCATCCAGCCCGCGCAGGGTCAGGTAATCCAGCGCCAGTTCCGCGTGCAGGCTGAGGCGAATCGTTTCCAGGTCCGCCGCCGAGGCCTGCGCCAGAGTGCGGCTCGATTCCACGGAATGGCGGATGGCGCCCCAGGCGTCTGCCTCGTAGGAGACATCGCCCGCAAGGGTGAAATCAGAATAATTGACGGGAGAAGTTGCGCCGAACAGGGCTCGATGTTGGGATTGCCGAATGCGCGTCGGCGCCACGCTGGCCGTGACGAGCGGGTACAAGGACGATCGGGTTTCTCGCAGCACGTCGCGCGCTTCCCGAAACCGGTCCACGGCGGCCCGCAGGGATTGGTTGGAAACATTGACTTTTTCTTCCAGCGTATTTAACTGCGGGTCCTGAAAAATCTCCCACCAATTTCCCTTTTGCGTCTGGTCGCTCGGCTGCGCCGGTTTCCAGTTTGCATTCTCCTTGTAGGCAGGCGGAATTTGCGTTGTGGGTTTCTCGTACTTCGGGCCCACGGAGCAGCCGCCGAGCAGAAATAGTCCCAGGGAAAGAATCGGAAACACTCGCCGGCGAAAAGAGTTTCCAATCTCCAATGAGTGCGGATTTTCCATCAGCCGGACCATCAAGGTTTCCCCTGTGCAGCAGGCGGAGTCTCGGCTACCCGGACCACCGTGCCCTCGGTGAGCGAGTCGGAAGGATTCAAGACGACCCATTCATCGCCCTTGAGTCCCGCAACAATTTCGATTTCCGTTCCGAAATCCCGTCCCGGCGCGACCGGGATTAATGAAATCGTCTTGCCGTCTTTCACGATCGCCACTTGCAAGCCCGCGGATTTGAAAATGGTCGCATTCACTGGAAGGGTGAACGTGTTCACCGGGGAAGGCAGCTTGAGATGGACTTCGACGTAGCCGCCTGGCCTGAGCAGGTGGGCGGAATTTTCAACGTCCACTTCCGTAAGCAAGGTCCGCGTCGAATTGTCAATGGCACCCGAACTTCGGACGACGGTTCCCTGGAATCGCCGGCCCGGAAATTCAGTGAGAACCAACTCCGCGCGCAGCCCCGGCCTGATCTGGGGAGAATCGAATTGCGGGACGTTGATATAGACGCGCAAAGGATTCACAGCCGCAATGTGAAACAGTTCGCGTGAAGCGCCGCCGCTGCTGCCGGAATCGATCAGCTGGCCGATATCGGTATTGCGCGCGGTGATCACGCCGTCGAAGGGAGCGTAAACTTTCTCGAAGGCCTGCATGTCCTGCAGCCGCTTCACGTTGGCCTGCGCGGATTCGACCGTGGTCCTGCGGGCATCGTAATTTCCCGTGGCATTGTCGACGTCCTGCTGCGAGACTGAATCCGTATTCAGCAAATCCTTGTAACGGGCGGCCGTGACTTCCGCAAGATTCATGTTGGCCTGGGACGTTGCCAAGTCCGCGCGGGCCTGTTGCAATTGCTGGTCCACTTCTGGCGAATCGATCTCGGCGAGCAGTTGCCCCGCTTTCACATTCGCGCCGATATCCGCATACCATTTTTTCAGGTACCCGCTGGTCCGCGCAAAAATGGGGGCATCGGTATAGGGTTGCATGTCTCCGGGAATAACAATTTCCTGCTGGGGCGCGCCGATCTTGGGGTGAATCACAGAGACCGTTGGAATCGCAAGGTCCTGCGTCTCTTGGGAGAGTTGCGCATTGGCCTTCCGGCGGCTCGAAATTCCCCAGACCACAACCAAAGCGACGATGACAACCACGAGCAGGAGCACTACTCCGCGGGTCACCTTGCTGCCCGGCGAAGGCGGCCCTCCCGGCTGCCACCGTTGGCCGGCCGGTATTTCCGCCTGGTCCCGCTGATTGGAAACAACCTCCATCTGATCCTCCGAGAATCGGGTACGGGCCCTACTTTCACACTGAACGCTTCTCGTGAAGCGTGAAGCCGGCCTGAATGTCAGCCAGCACTACTCGCCTGGGATTTCAATTTCGGCGGTTTTTGCCGCATCATCGCGGAAACCGTGAATCAGGCTGTAGACCGACGGCACAAACAAAAGCGTCGCGACTGTTGCGAACATCAAGCCACCGATGACCGCGCGTCCGAGCGGCGCGTTCTGCTCGCCGCCTTCGCCCAGGCCGACCGCCATCGGCAGCATGCCAATGATCATGGCCATGGCCGTCATGATCACCGGCCGAAAACGAGTGAACCCGGCCTCTTCCGCGGCTTGGATAGGAGAGAGCCCTTCCTGAACCCGTTCCTTTGAAAAGCTGACCACCAGGATGCTGTTTGCCGTGGCCACGCCCATGCACATGATTGAACCCGTCAGCGCCGGCACGCTGATCGTGGTGTGCGTCACGAACAGCATCCAGACGATTCCGGCCAGGGCCGCAGGCAACGCGGATATGATAATGAACGGATCGAGCCAGGACTGGAAGTTGACCACGATCAGCAGATAAATCAGCAGAATCGCGAATCCCAGGCCGGCCAACAGGCCGACAAAAGAACTGCGCATGGTGTCAATCTGGCCGCGAACAAATATCTGGGAGCCGCGCGGCAGTTGGCTGCGGTTCTTGTTGACGATGGCTTCAATATCGTTGGCGACTCCGCCGAGGTCGCGCCCTTGCGTTGAACCGTAAATATCGATCATCGTCTGCGCGTCATAATGCGATACCGTCGCCATTCCCACTCCCCGGGAAACGGTTCCCAGATTGGCCAGCTGCTGCCACGGGGCGCGAGCGCCACCAGTGGAGGCTCCGGTCACGGGAATATTCTCGAGGTCCTGCAAGGATTCAATGTCATATTGCGGCGCCACAGTGGCGACGGTGTAGCTGACGCCGGACTTAGGATCGAGCCAGAAGGATGGGGATGTCTGGAAGCTGCCGCTCAAGGAAACCAGCAAGTTGCTGGCGACATCCTTTTGGGTGAAGCCTGCCTGCAAGGTCTTGGTGCGGTCTACGTTGATGTGCAGCTTGGGCTGGTTGAAGGGTTGCTGAATCCGCAGGTCGGCGATGCCGTTGATCGAACTCAATTGCTTCAGCAGACCTTCCGCGAACTGATGATTTGCCTCCACGTCGCGTCCCATGATCTGAATATCAATCGGCGCCGGGAGGCCGAAATTCAGTATTTGGCTGACGATGTCGGCTGGCGGGAAATAAAACATCACGCCCGGGAATTCCTTGGTGAGCTTCATGCGCAAGTCATGCATGTACTGATCGGTGGGATGGTGCTTTGGGTTCAGCGAGACCATAATGTCGGCGTCTTCCGGACCGATCGGCGCCGACGTGCTATACACATAGTTGTACGCGCTGTAGGGGAGTCCGATGTTGTCAATCACCCCTTCAATTTCATTCGCCGGAATCAGTTCATGGATCGACCGCTCGACGTCGCCTAAAAGAGCGGCCGTTTCCTCGATGCGAGTCGCGGTCGGGGCGCGCACGTGGAGCTTGATTTGCCCGGCATCCACGGACGGAAAGAAATCCTCGCCCAGCCAGGGGTACAGCGCGAAAGAACCGACGCACACCGCCAGGAAAAGAAGAGGAAAAAGCACCGTGTGTCCCAAGCAGACTTTCAGGATCTCCCGGTAGAAATTCCTCAGTTTTTCGAACTGCAATTCGAAATGCCCCTGCAAACGGACCAGGGGATTCATGCTGGCCAGCGACTCCGCGGCCGACTCTTCTTCGTGGGCCCTGAGCAGAAACCGGGCCATCGTCGGCACCAGCGTGCGCGACAGCAGGTACGACGCCAGCATTGCGAACACCACAGCCTCGGCCAGCGGCACGAACAAGTACTTCGCCACGCCCGTAAGAAAAAACATGGGCACGAACACGATGCAGATCGAAAGCGTGGAGACGAACGCCGGCACTGCGATTTGTTGCGCCCCGTCCAGAATGGCCTGAATTATTTCTTTTCCCTGGGCCAGATTGCGATTGATATTTTCGATTTCCACTGTCGCGTCATCCACCAGGATGCCCACGGCCAGCGCCAGACCGCCCAGCGTCATGATGTTGATGCTCTGTCCTATGGCGCTCAGAATTATGATCGACGTGAGAATCGAGAGCGGAATGGAAACCGCGATAATCAGCGTGCTGCGCCAGCTTCCCAGGAAAATCAGGATCATGAGCCCGGTCAGGCAAGCGGCGATGACCGCTTCCCGGACGACTCCGTTGATCGAAGCGCGCACAAACAAGGACTGGTCGGCGATCGGCCGGACTTGAAGGTTCGGCGGCATTCCCGCGAGGACGATGGGCAGGCGCTCCTTGAGCTTGTTGATGATGTCCAGAGTCGAGGTGCTTCCGAGCTTCATGACGGTCATGAGCGCGGCTCTTTGTCCGTCCACCAGGACGATGTTGGTCTGCGGCGGATTGCCGTCGCGTACGTGCGCGACGTCCCGGATGTAAATCGTGTTCGTGCCCACCGTTTTGATGGGCAGGTCGTTCATTTCTTCCACGGTTTTCGGGCTGCCGTTCAAGTCCACATCGTCTTCAAAAGAACCGATTTTTACGGTTCCGGCGGGCAGGATCAGGTTTTGCGAGCCGATTGCGGTGACCACGTCGCTCGGCGAAAGTCCTTTGGCCTGCAGCGCGGGGATATTCAGGTCCACCTGAATCTGGCGCTGCTTGCCGCCATAGGGGTTCGGGAAGACGGCGCCTTGCACGGTCGCCAATTGAGTGCGCAAAAAATTCGCCGCCAGGTCGTTCAACTGCTGTTCGGATAGATTTTTTCCGGAAAGCGCGAGTTGAATGATGGGTACTGAGGAGGCGTTGTAGGCAAGGATGAACGGCGGAGTTGTCCCCGGAGGATCCTGGCGCAGGGCGGATTGCGCGATGGCTGTGACTTGAGACATGGCCATATCAATGCGCACGTTGGGATAGAAAAAAATCTTGATGACGCCGAGCCCGTTCAAGGACTGCGATTCGATGTGCTCCACATCATTGACGGTGGCGGTAAGCCCGCGCTCGTAGGTGACCACCAGCCGCTCGGAGACGTCTTCGGCGGAGAGTCCCGGATATCCATACACGACGCTGAGTACCGGGATATCGATATTCGGGAAAATATCGATGGGCGTGGTATACACCGCCAGCGTCCCGAGAATCAGAATCAGCAAAGACATCACCACAAAGGTGTAGGGTCTTCGCAGGGCTAAACGAACTATCCACATACTGGAACCTTAACTCCTTGGCCTGCCCGCGCCGGGCTTTGCCGACACAAGCGCGAAAATCATCGTATGCAATGCCAGCGATTGTATTTCAGTCCGATTTCCCGCGAATAAAGTCCGGTCTTCGCTGGCGAATCTGAAGTTTTTTGATGCCTGCGTCTTACTTTCCCCAACTGGATTCTCTCGGGGGATAGGCCGAGGCGCGTCTACTGTACTATCTTCAGATGCGTGAATCTGAATTTCCGTTACATTGGCATTCGATTATGCCACTACCCCGGACGGCTACCCTGCCTGGGCGCAGCTTGAAAAAAGCGAATCGAAAAATAGACCCAGGACCTGACGGACATCGACGTCCGACAGCGTCTTGAGGTCTAACAGATGCTCGAGTAGCAATCCTTGCGAGACCGCGCCGAGGCAGGCCGAGGCGGCCGGATAGGCAATCGGAATGGATTTGCCGAGCGCGCTCATGATTTCGGAAAACAGCTCGCCGAACGACGCCCGAATGCGGCGGTGCCGATTGCGCAAGCGTTGATGCGCCTCGGGGTGGCGCAGGGCGAACAGTTTGAATTCCATGGAGATCAGGACCAGGCGGCGGTCCGTGGCCAGTTCCGCGTAATGGGTGCGCAGGGCCATCAGTTTTTCAGCGGGATCGGAGTGGCGGCGGACGGCGCTGGTGAAGGTTTCGATTCGCTCCCGCACCCATTCCTCGAACAGGGCAAAGAAGATGTCTTCCTTGCTTTTGAAGTTGGCGTAAAAAGCGCCGCGGGTGTAGCCGGCGCCGGCCGCGATGTCTTCCAGCCGGGCGCCTTCGAAACCATCCTGTGCGAAAATGCGCTTGGCGGCGTCCAGCAATTTTCGGCGGGTGGCCCGGGTGCGCTCGGCCTGGCGGGTGCGGGAAGGCGCGGGCGGGGAAGGGCGCGCCCGGCCCCTCTTTTTGCCCGCAGAAATCAACAGTTCTCTCATCCCTCATCCTTGCGCAGCGCTTCCCTTGACATGATACATGCGCGTATGTATCTTACTTGGGCGTCCTTGGCCGCGCAAGCCCTAATTGCAAGATCGGACCGGCCGCCTTGCCTCCCCCTGGATAGTTACTCCCGAGCGCGGCAAGCGCGGCCGGCAATTCCCGAAGAATCGAGCGGTGCTCATGCGAACTTCCTGGCTTCCTTTCTTTTTTTTGACAATCAGCCTGCCGGCTCTGGCAGTTGGCGCCGGGGCACAGACCGGCCCGTATCAAGGCAGCGCGAGTTCGGGCCCTCCCACCGACCAGCCGCTCTCGCTGTCCCTCGACGAGGCCCTCAAAATGGGCCTGCGCTATAACCTGGGGGCGATCACTTCGGAGCAATCCTCGCAACGCGCCAAGGGAGAGAACATCGTGGTGCGTAGCGCGCTGTATCCCAACCTGTCCGGCGGCCTGCGCGAGAACGTGGAGCAAATCGATCTGTCCTCGTTCGGTTTCAAATTCAAATTTCCTCCGAGCCTGGGAGTCAATATTCCGAACATCGTGGGCCCGTTCAACTATTTCGATTTGCGGGGCTACCTGACGCAACGCGTCGCCGATCTGCAGTCGATCCGCTCCTTTCAATCCTCTCGCGAAGCGCAACGGGCGGCCGAGCTTTCCGCGGCGGACTCGCGGGAAATCGTGGTCTACGTGGTGACGTCGGCCTATCTGCAAGTGCTGGCCGGATCGGCGAGGGTGGATTCGGCCAAAGTGCAGGTGAATAGCGCCCAGGCTATTTTCCAGCAGGCCTCGGACCGCTTTACCGCGGGGCTGAGCGCAAAAATTGACATGACCCGAAGCCAGGTCGAGTTGCAAACGGAGCAACAGAGGCTGACGGCGGAAGAAGCGGATTACGCCAAGCAGAAAATCGCGCTGGCGCGTTTGATCGGATTATCGCCCGCGCAGTCTTTCACCCTGGCGGACAATCTTCCCTTTGCGCCGCTCGAAAATATAACGCTCGAGCAGGCCCTCGTCCTGGCCGCGCAAAACCGTTCCGACCTGAAAGCCGCGGAAGCGCAGCTGCATGCCGCCGAATTCGCTCGCAAGGCGGCTGTGGCGGAACATTATCCGACGCTCGGCATCGTCGCGGATTACGGCGTGATCGGCATCAACCCGGCGAGTTCTCACGGAACGTTCGACGTGAGCGGCCAGCTCCTGTTTCCCATCTGGGCGGGAGGGCACACGCACGGCGACGTCATGGAAGCGGACGCCACATTGAAGCAGCGGCGCGCCGAATTTGAAAACGTGCGCTCCCGCGTCGAAGCGGATGTCAGAAACGCGTATCTGGATCTCAACGCAGCCGCGGAACTGGTGCGCGTCGCGCAAAGCAGGCGTGAACTTGCGCGGGATGAGCTTACCCAATCGACGGACCGCTTCTCCTCCGGAGTTGCGGACACGGTCGAAGTGACGCAGGCCCAGGAAGTAGTGGCCAGCGCGGAGTCCGATTACATCGCCAATTTGAATGCCCACAACCTGGCCAAGGCCAGCGTGGCGCGCGCGATCGGGCAGGCCGAAAAAATCATGCGCGATCTTTTGAGGAGCCAATAACCATGGCCGTCGACCAATTGCAGCAATCCAGCGCTTCCCGGCCTGCCGCACCCGCCGGAAGATCCAATGAACCGAACGATGCCGGCAGCACTGCCGAGGGGCGGCGCAGGACGCTGCTGTTCGCGGCCATCGTGGGCTGCGTGATTCTTGTCGGAGCTGCATCGTTCTGGCTCTATTCGCGCACCTACGAAACGACCGACGACGCTCAGGTGGACGGGCACCTCAACGGCATCACGGCGCGAATCGATGGGGATGTGAAAGCGGTCCACGTGGAAGAGAATCAGTCCGTGCAGGCGGGAGATGTGCTCGTCGAACTGGACCCGCGCGATTACGAGGTCGCTGTCGAGCAGGCGCGCGCGCAGCTTCTGAAAGCGCAGGCCGGAGAGCGAGCGGAAAATCCGAATCTCCCCATCACGCAAAGCACATCGCAGACCAGCGTGTCCACAACCAAGTCCGAAGTGGCCAACGCCGAAGCGGCGGTGGCCGCCGCCGAGCGGGACCAATTGGCCGCGCAGTCACGTGTGCTGGAGGTGGAAGCGAATAACGGCAAGGCCCAGGCCGACGTCGCCCGCTACAAGGCGCTGGTGGACAAAAACGAAGTCGCGCGGGCCGAATACGATCAAGTTGTGGGCACGGCAAAAGCCTTCGCCGCTTCCGTCGATTCCGCGAAAGCCTCGGCCGAGGCCGCGCAAAAAATCGTGGAGCAGCGGGAGGCGCAACTCGACCAGGCGCGCAGCATGATGGAGTCCGCCCGAGTGAACGCGCCCAACCAGGTGGCCATTTCCAGGGCCAACTTGCAGTCCAAGCAAGCCGACGTGCAGGCCATGAAGGCGCAACTGGACCGCGCGCAACTCGATCTCAGCTATTGCAGGATCATCGCGCCGGTGGCCGGGGTCATCAGCAAGCGCACGGTCGAAGTCGGCGAGCACGTCAGCAAAGGCGCGCGCCTTGTCACGCTCGCGGCGCTCGGCGATTTGTGGGTGACCGCCAATTTTAAGGAAAGCCAGCTGAAACAAATGCATGCCGGCCAATCGGTCACGATTTTCGTGGATGCGTTCGACCAGAATTTCGATGGGAGCGTCGAAGCCATGCCCGGTTCAACGGGCTCGGTCATCAGCTTGCTTCCTCCAGAGAACGCGACAGGGAATTACGTAAAGGTGGTCCAGCGCCTGCCCGTTCGCATCCGTTTCAAGCCGGGTCAACAAGGGCTGGACCGCCTCAGGCCGGGAATGTCAGTCGTTCCAAAAGTTTGGCTCAAGTAGCACAGACTTCAGTCTGTGGGTTTCCATTCTGGAGCCCAGGCCGTGCGTGCAAGCCAAAATCAAATGGAACTCCACAGACTGAACAGGCTGTGGAAAAAATGCCTTGTTTTGTCATTCTGAGCGAAGCGAAGAATCTCTCTTCGATTTTAGTATAAGAAAAGAAACAAGGAGAGATTCTTCGCTTCGCTCAGAATGACAGCGTTTTGAGTTTTTCCGCAGCCTGTGAAGTCTGTGCTACAGGATGAATAGCGTGATGGAAAATCTAGACGCTCCCTGGAAACCGAAATACAACCCGTGGCTGATTGCTCTGACGGTCACACTGGCCACCTTCATGGAGGTGCTGGACACCTCCATCGCCAATGTGTCCCTGCCGCACATTGCCGGAAACCTTTCCGCCAGCCAGGTAGAATCCGCCTGGGTGCTGACGAGCTACCTGGTTTCCAACGCGATCATTCTGCCGATCAGCGCATGGCTCTCCACGATCATCGGCCGCAAGCGCTTCTACATGTCCTGCGTGGCGCTGTTTACGGCCAGCAGTTTTTTGTGCGGACTTGCGCCCAGCCTGGGCATGCTGATTTTTTTCAGAATTTTACAGGGCGTCGGCGGCGGCGGACTCCAGCCAAGCGAGCAAGCCATCCTGGCCGATACTTTCCCCGCATCCAAGCGCGGCATGGCGTTTGCCGTTTACGGAATGGCCGTAGTGCTGGCGCCGGCGATCGGTCCCACTCTCGGCGGATACATCACGGACAACTACAATTGGCGCTGGATTTTCTACATCAACGTACCCATCGGCTTGCTTTCGCTGTTCCTGACCAATCGCCTGGTGGAAGACCCGCCGTTTTTGAAACGCGAGCAGGAGCGAAGAAGGGGCATCCGCGCCGACTACGTGGGACTTGGACTGCTCACACTGGCCATTGCCAGTCTGCAGATCGCGCTCGACAAAGGGCAGGAGTCCGACTGGTTTTCATCGCGCTGGATTACTTCGCTCGTGATTCTTGCCGCTTATGCGTTCCTGGTGTGGGTCGTTTGGGAGTGGCACCACCCGAATCCCGTTGTGGACATCCGCATGTTTAAGAGGCGCAATTTCGCGACGGCCATGTTTTTCAGTTTTACGGTGGGGATCGTGCTGTACGGCACGACGTTCATGATTCCGCAGTTTCTGCAGGTACAGTTGGGATATCCGGCCGTGGTAGCCGGGGAGGCGCTCGCCGGCGGCGGATTCATCATGATCATGGTGCTGCCGTTTGTGGGGACGATGGTCTCGCGAGTCGATCCGCGAAAGATGATGGCTTTCGGTTTCATGTCCATTTCTGCGGCGATGTATTACATGTCGACCTTGGTCAGCCTGACCATGGATTTTCGCGCGGCGTTCTTGATGCGCACTCTGCAGATGTTCGGCCTGGCGTTCATCTTCGTTCCGCAAAATGTCCTGGCGTACGTGGGCGTCCCTCGCGAAAAGAACAACCAGATTTCTTCCATGAACAGTTTCATGCGCAACGTCGGCGGAAGCATCGGCATCGCGCTCATTTCGACGTCGATCGCGCGCGTCGCCCAGCGCCGCCGTTTCTCGATGGTCGCACACACGACGCCGGGAACGCCGCAATACGACAGCCTCGTCGCCGGGCTTTCCAAGACCTTCGAGGGAAAAGGAGCCGGCAGTGTCGACGCCACCCACCAGGCCTATGGGCTCGTTTCGTACATCATTGACAGGCAGGCGACGACGATTGCCTATGTGGAAGTAATTTCCGTTCTGGCCATCATTATCCTTTGCCTTGTCCCATTCCTCCTGATCATGAAAAGAAACCGGCCCGCCACGGGCGAGCAGACCGCAATTCACTAAAGATTCCTGCGCTCGTTGCAATCGAAATCAGCGATTCTTTAAAATCAAATGGCCGTGGACCCGAACCTCTTCATCTCGGCTATACTGTGGCGCGGTGTGTTGTAGCGCCGGCGTCTCGCCGGCATTTTTGCGATGTCTAGTGAATCGAGAAATTGCCGGCGAGACACCGGCGCTACGAAAAGCGTGCATTCATTGGTGATTTTACGGGTTGCGTTCCACCAGCTAGCATTGTCGCGAGGAAAATGCCAAGCTGCTCGATTAAAAACTTCGCACGCGGATGGGAGGTCGGTTGTATCCTTTCATTCACATCGGGCCACTGACGCTCGGCTCGTACGGCTTGATGGTGGCGACCGGGCTGATTTGCGCGTTTTTTATTCTGCGCGCCGATTTTGCGCGCCGCGGAGTTTCCGCCGACGCCGAGGCGATCATCGGCATTACAGGGCTCGCGGGACTCGCCGGTTCGCGGCTCTACCATTTGCTGGAAAGCCCCGCCGAGTTTTTTGCCGATCCGTGGCCGCAACTTTTCAGCACCATGGGCTTTGCGTTTGCCGGCGCGATCATCGGCGGATTTTTCGCCCTCCTGCTTTTGGCGAAGCGCTTCAAAATGTCGCCGCTGCTGATGCTGGACGCCGCTTCTCCCGCTGCGGCGATTGGGTACGGCATTGGACGCATCGGCTGCCTGATTTCGGGCGACGGCGATTACGGCATTCCCACTTCGCTGCCCTGGGGCATGAGCTTTCCGAATGGTATCGTGCCGACGACCGAGCGAGTTCATCCCACGCCGATTTACGAATTCCTGGTAGCTATTTTGATTTTCTGGATCCTCTGGCGGCTGCGCGCGCGCAGCTTGAAAGCACGCGCGCCGAACGGGATGATTTTTGCGGCGTACCTCGTGCTCACCGGGATCGCGCGCTTTCTTGTCGAAATCATTCGCATTAACCCGCGCTCGTTCTATGGACTGACGAACGCGCAGGCGGCGAGCGTGGTTTCGGTGATTGCCGGAGTGGCGCTATATTTATATTGCCGAAAGGCGAAGCCTGTGCCGGCCAGGTAAGAGGAGAGGCCAATGCCTCCACGGATCAAAACTACAGGGGTCGGCAGCTATCCCGTCCCTTCCTGGATGGTCGGGAACACCTCGCGCCTGGTTCTGCGCGACGCCGTCATGGCGGTCTTGAAAACGCAAGAACTGGCCGGGCTGGACCTCGTCACCGACGGGGAACTCATGCGCTTCGACCCGAGCCATCCGGAGACGAACGGGATGGTGGATTATTTCGCTTCGCAGATGGAGGGCATACGCAAGGAATTCACGCTTTCGGATTTTGACCGCTTTCGCGCCGACCGCGCGCCTGGATTCCGGCTTCTCACCGCGGGCATGGCCGTCGGCAAGATTCAAGAGGGAACGCTAAACCTCCCGAGCGATTATGAATTCGTCCGCGTTCTGACCAAGTCGCCGCTCAAATTCACTTGCACCGGCCCGCACATGCTTTCTAGGGTTCTCACCAACTGTTATTACAATGACGTGCCCGACCTGGCCATGGATCTGGCCGAGGTGCTTCGCCGCCAAATTGAACTGGTCGAGGCGGACGTGGTGCAGCTGGACGAGGCTTGCATCGTCGGTTTTCCTCAAGACGCCACCTGGGCGGCCGAAGCCATTAACCGCACGCTGGATGGCGTTCTGAACGAAAAGGCGGTGCACATTTGTTTCGGCAACTACGGCGGGCAGCCGATGCTCAAAGGATTCTGGCGGGATCTTATCCCGTTTCTGAATTCACTCCGCGTGGACCATCTGGTGCTGGAATTTGCCCGGCGCGGGTACGACGAGCTCGCGTTTTTCACCGATCTGGATCCGAAGATCAGCCTGGGGGTCGGCCTGGTCGACATCAAGGACAACGAGGTGGAAAGCCCCGAACTGATTGCCTCGCGCATCGAGAATATTGTGAAAACGCTGGGGCCAGACCGGCTTCGGTACATTCATCCCGATTGCGGGTTCTGGATGTTGCAGCGCAGTGTCGCAGATCGCAAGATGCGCGCGCTCGTCGAGGGAAGGGATTTGTTCGAAGGACGATTGTGAGGAGCTTCCTGGAATCGGGCGGACGAGGCCGTAGAAATGGCTAACCTCTCGCTGACGGAAGACGACAAAGCCAGGGTCCGTGCGACTCTATTTAATCATCTGGCCGGAATCGTTGTCATTCCAACTTTGAAATCACTTCTCGACCGCAGGGTCTTCGATCTGTTTGGCGTTTTGTCGGAATTCGTGCAACTCGATCAAATCGTGAATCGGACTCATGGCAACCGGGGATACTTGCGTGTGGCTCTGCGCCTATTGGCTTCCTGCGGATGGATGATGGAGCGGGCGGGCCGAAACGGCGGCAATGTAGCTTACGCGCTGACGGCCAAGGGCCAGATCGCCACGAAGGCCGGCGCCAGCCATTGCGGAGAAGTGATTTCCTTTCTCCCCAAGGCCATCTTCCTAGAGGATTTCTTGTTCGGGAAATCCGATGAGGCCATACTTCCGTCCCTCGAAGCTCTTGTACAGAAGGCCAAGGTCCATTGGGGCCTGACTGCGCAGGAGGACCCTGTCGAGGCTGAGGTTTGCCGGCAGGTGGGGCAATATTTCGACGGCGTCCTGGTGGGACCGGCCATGGTGTCCCTGGCTCGCGGCGGAATATCGGAGCGGCTCACAGAGGCGCCGGTGCAGTTGGATGCGCTTCCAGGCAATCACGCCAGCCTTGGCCTGGTATTTGAGTTGCTGATTGCACAGGGATGGATGGCGCGAGAGGAGAAGCAAGTCCGGCTCACGCCCAGCGGATTTTACGCGGCGCAGATTGCCGCATCGTACGGCGTGACGGTCTCGTATCTTCCGCAGTTCAATGTTGTGGACACCCTTCTTTTTGGGAACCCGCGCATTCCCCGCGTGGATGAGGCCGGCTCGGAATTGCTGGTCAATCGCGGAATGAACGTTTGGGGAAGCGGCGGCGCTCACAATACGTATTTCAAAAAAGTGGACGAAATTATCATGGAGATTTTCAACCGCCCGCTCGAACAGCAACCGGAAGGCATCTGCGATATGGGTTGTGGAGACGGCACGCTGCTCGAGCATTTGTATTGCGTGATCAAGACGCGCACCGCGCGAGGTAATGTCCTGGACAAGTATCCGCTGCTGGTCGTAGGAGCGGATTTCAATAAGGTGGCTCGCCGGATTACCAAGCAGCGCTTGCGAAAGGCGGAGATTCCAGCGCATTTCGTCATTCACGGGGATATCAACCGTCCGGCATTGCTCGCGGGAGATATCGAGGCGCTTGGGCATGACGTGCACAACTTGCTGCATGTCCGCTCGTTCCTCGATCACAACCGGCCGTACTTGCGGCCGGCCAATTATGTCCGCGGTACGAGGACCGGACAATCCAGCGGGGCATTTGCTTACCTCGGAGAAGAAATTCCCTGCGATGAGCTGGAAGAAAATCTGGTGCGGCACCTGCGCCGCTGGGCTCCGTACGTCGGCCGGTTCGGTTTGCTCATTCTCGAGCTGCATACGCTGCCGCCGGAACTTACCGCGGCAAATTTGGCGAAGACGCCCGCGGTGGCCTACGACGGGACGCACGGATTTTCGGATCAATATCTCGTGGAATTGCCGGTGTTTTTGGACTGCGCGCGCGAAGCCGGATTGCAAACGGACCCGCGGTATCAGTGCAAATTTCCCTCTTCGGACTTAGCCACGGTGAGCATCAATTTTTTCACGGCCGCGGCCCCATCGAATTGATTCGTCAAGTTTCCGCTAAATGATCCTTGGAAGGGCGGGCGGTGTTGCCCGGGAACGCCAGTCTCCCGATTGGCGATTTGCATGAGGCCAATCGGGAGATTGGCGTTCCCGGGATTTATTGCGAGCTTGCGTCTTTTGGTTTGCTTATTTCCGCCGCGTTCTTGCCGGCGGCGTCCACGATTTCCACGGGTCCATATTTCTCAAGAATTGATTTGATCTTGCCGGCGTCTCCGACGGCCACCACCTGCATGGTTGCCGGATTGACGTATTTTCTGGCCACGCGCTGGACGTCGTCCGCTTTGATGGCCGCGATCTGCGCGGGATATTTGCCCCAATAATCGGCGGGGAAGTTGTACGCCTTGCGCGTGATGGCGTAGCCGATGAGCTGCTGCGGCGATTCGAGAGAAAGTGCGAAACGCGCGACGACCGAGCGCCGGGCCGCGTCGAGCTCATTGTCCGGCACCTTTTCGTCGCGTATGCGGTTCAGTTCGCGCAAAAATTCGGTCATGGCTCCGTCGGTCACTTCCGTGCGCAAATCGCCGCCCGCGGTCCACGGCCCGGCATATTTTCGCGCGATCATGTTGCTGTACACGCCGTAGGTGTAGCCCTTTTCTTCGCGCAGATTCAAAAACAAGCGGCTCGCCGATCCCGCGCCCAGGACTTCGTTCATTACCACCAGCGCCGGATAATCGGGATTGGTCCGATCGATGGCCAGGTTGCCCATCAGGAGCGTGGTTTGCACCGATCCGGGCCGGTCCACCAAAAATATCTTCTCCTTGTTGGCAGGCGGCGGGGCAGAAGGAAAATGCACGGTCGCTTTCGAGCGCGGCCACTCCGCCAGCCATTGGCGCAGCTTGGGGATGAGCGTCTCCGCGTGGACATCTCCCGAAATCGCCAGAATCGTATTTTGCGGCGCGTAATGCTGGTCGTGCCAGTCCGCGAGCATGGCCGGCGTCAGGGAATCCAGAGACTCCGGCGTCGTCGAGACAACCGCCGCCGGATACGTTCCATACAACGCGCGGCTCATGGTTTGATTGGCCAAAAATCCCGGTTGCGAGCGCTGCTGCAGCAGGGCGGGCTTCGTGCGCCCCTGGTATTGCGCCAGTTCATCGGCGGGAAAACTAGCACGAAGGAGAACATCCGTCGTCAGAGCAAACCACTGTTCGAACGTGTCGGACAGCCCTGAGGCAGTCACCACGGCTGAGCCGGAGCCGAATCCTGCAGATGCGGAAAGCGATGCCCCCAGGGAATCGATTTGCTCGGCAATTTGCTTGCTGGTGCGCGTTTTTGTCCCCTCAGCCAGCAGGCGCGCGGTGGCCCCGGCGAGGCCGGGCTGGGCGGCGGGTTCATACATCGGTCCGGCACCGTCAATGTCGAATTGCACGGTAATGAGCGGAGCCCGGTGGTCCTCGAGGATCATCAGGTTGAGGCCGTTTGGAAGCACGGTCTCGATCGGACGCGGCAGCTTCACTTTCAGGATGTCTTTCGACACCGGCGCGCGATTCAGGCGCTCGACTTTGCTGGTGGGGATGGATTTGTCCGCGGCGGAATCGCCCTGGCTCCATACTGCTGCCGCTACTGCGGCCGCCACGATTGCGACTGCCGCTACTTGGATGGGAAACCTAATGCTCATATAGCGTTTCATCGATATCCTTTTCGCTTTTAACGAGCCGGCGTGGCTTGCGCTTTTGGATTTGTCCACACGACGGTTCGTTGCGCAGCGCCCAGATACTGCCGTGCCACGCGCTGAATGTCGCTGGGCGTGATTTCGCTGTATTTTGCAAGAACCGTATTGATCAGGTTCGGATCGTGGAAATCCACAGCGTATTGGCCCAATGTCCGCGCACGGCTCATCGTGCTTATCATGGACTCCGCCTGCTGCAAGTGATCCTGAATGAGCACTTTTTGCATTTCCGCGGGAGTTACGCCATCCGTTTTGACGCGCTCGAACTCCTCATAAATCAGTTTCTCGACCTCGGTTGCGTCCTGTCCCGGCTTGAGCATGGCAAACGCTTGAAACAGAGCCGGTCCGCGCCGGAAATCGACTCCTCCAGCCACTTGCAGAGCCATTGTTTTTTCCTTCACCAGTTTCTGATACAGCCTCGACGACGGCCCGCCAAACAAAATATCGCCCAGCATATCCAGCGCGTAGAAATCCGGCGTATTCGCGGGAACCGTCTTGTAGACGATGTCCAGCCGCGGGAGGCGGGCGAAAGAATCTTCGACCACGGTTCTGCGCTCGGCGGTCTGCGCCGGTTCGGCCATATCCACTGCGGGAGGAGCAGGCTGCGAGGGGATATCCTCAAAGTATTTTTTAATTTTGGCAAGAGTATCTGCTGAGTTGAAATCGCCGACCAGCGTCAGGACCGCATTGTCGGGGGCGTAGTAAGTCTTGAAAAACTGGGCGACGTCCTCGAGGCTGGCCGCGTTCAGATCGGCCATCGAGCCCATCGTGGAATGTTTGTACGCAAAGTTGTCGTAGGCCAGGTCTCCCATAATTTCGCCGGTCTTTCCGTAGGGTTGGTTGTCCATGCGCAGGCGCCGCTCTTCCTGGACGGTGTTGCGCTGGTTGTCAAGATTGGCCTGCGTGATTCGCAAAGCGCGCATGCGGTCGGATTCGAGGAACAGCGCCATGTCCAGCTGATTGGCGGGCACGCGCTCGTAATAGTTCGTCGAGTCGCTGCTGGTCGTGCCGTTCACGTCGCCGCCGTTCACGCGGACGAGGATCAAGTGTTCGCCTTTGCCCACGTTTTGCGAGCCCTGGAACATCATGTGTTCAAACAGGTGCGCGAATCCTGTGTGACCGGGCAGCTCGTTCCGTGATCCGACGTCGTAGGTGACGCAGAGCGAAATCGTCGGCGCCGCATGGTCTTCCGAGAGCACCACGCGCAGACCGTTCTTCAGCGTGTATTGCT